>Ga0209533_1000116_pt1 | contig 69584 bp, 71 predicted proteins | sample COG_04_FD_184748 | JGI IMG/M metagenome (GOLD analysis project Ga0209533, IMG submission 184748) | Pelagic Microbial community sample from North Sea - COGITO 998_met_04 (SPAdes) (version 2) | ecosystem: Environmental > Aquatic > Marine > Neritic zone/Coastal water | place: Helgoland, sampling...
AATAAATTTTTCATTGGCATACACGTCCAATTTTTGTTGATCTTCTCCCTGGACATTGGTATCGCCAGCAGTACCCAAAATATCCACTAAGCCGGCTTTGTTGACTTCGTAATTGACCACTTTAGCAGCCAGTCGTATGGAGTTGATAAGTCTTGATAATTCGCCAGAAGTATATTTGAAAGATGATTGGTGTTCGATGATAAATTCACCGAGTGTTTGGTGTTTTTGAGGCATTTGAGTCAATATTTGTACAAATATCTAAATTTTTAAGTAACTACAACCTTTTCGTTACTATTTTATGAGATAAATTTAAAAGGCTTTTAAGTATCTTTGAATTTCAAACACCGTCTATGAATTATCACATTAGAAAAGCAATTACTAGCGATATGGAGCAAGTTTTAAATTTGATCACTGAGCTTGCCATTTTTGAAAAAGAACCTAATGCCGTCGAAATTACGGCGACCGATTTGATTGCCAAAGGCTTTGGAAAACGTGCAGAATTTGATTGTTTTGTGGCCGAAGTAGATCAGGAAGTCGTTGGAATAGCACTGGTGTACACCCGATTCTCAACCTGGAAAGGTACCGTTTTACACTTGGAGGATTTGATTGTTTCAGAGCGTATGCGGGGTCATGGTGTGGGATCGGCACTTTTGGATCAAGTGGTTCTTTATGCGGCGCATAAAAACGTTAAACGCGTCTGTTGGGAAGTCATTGATTGGAATGCACCCGCAATCGAATTTTATGAGCGAAAAGGGGCTAATGTGATGCGAGACTGGAATGTTGTCCAATTAGACGAACAAGGAATTAATAATTACATTTCAAAACTAAACTAATGCAGATTTTTAAATTTGGTGGGGCTTCCGTTAAGGATGCCGAAGGCGTAAAAAACTTAGCCCATGTGTTAAAAACAGTTGGCTATAGTAATACTCTCATCGTGGTTTCGGCCATGGGAAAGACGACTAATGCGATGGAAACCGTGATTGCAAATTATTTTGATGCCAAACACGAACTTCAAAGCTCGATACAAGATGTAAAAAAATATCACAATAATATTCTCTTGGATTTATTTGAAAATGAACACCATCTCGTTTTTGGAACTGTAGACCAGTTATTTCAAGAAATTATTCAGTTTTTTGATCATAATAAATCTCCAAACTACAACTTTGTTTATGATCAAGTCATTGGATTTGGCGAGTTGATTTCCACCACCATTATCAGTTATTATTTAAATGAAATTGGTGTGGCAAATACCTGGCTGGATGTCAGGGAATTCATAAAAACAGACAACTATTATAGAAATGCAAAAATTAACTGGATCCAAACACAAGCGTTGATTTCAACAAATGTAGATAACACAAAGTTGAACATTACTCAAGGCTTTTTGGGGAGTGATGTCAATAACTTTACAACCACACTTGGCCGAGAGGGGAGTGACTATACTGCCGCGGTGTTTGCCTATTGTTTAAACGCCAACTCCGTGACCATTTGGAAAGACGTCCCTGGCGTGCTTAATGCTGATCCACGTTATTTTGAAAATGCAGAATTACTGCATCAAATATCCTACACAGAAGCCATTGAGATGTCGTATTATGGAGCATCTGTGATTCACCCAAAAACGCTTCAACCTTTGCAACGCAAAGAGATCCCTCTGTATGTCAAATCCTTTTTAAACCCTGAAAATAGCGGCACTACCGTTGGGAAAGATTTGGACCTAAACCCAAAAGTGCCTTGTTATATTTTAAAACAAAATCAAATTTTAATTTCGATTTCATCCTTAGATTTCTCTTATATAGTCGAAGACAATATAAGTCATATCTTTAGCCTATTGCACGAGTATAAGATGAAAGTCAGCATGCTACAAAACTCTGCAATTAGTTTTTCAATATGTATAGAAAACAACTACAATACCTTAGAGCGTCTGTTATTACATTTAAAAGCGAAGTATAAAGTCTCCGCACATAAAGGGGTCAAATTATATACCATAAGACATTATAACCCACAAGCCATTAATGATCTTGAAGCTCAAAAAGAGATTCTTTTAAAACAAATTACGCCAGAAATTGTACAAATCATAACTAAATAAGCCCGCTGTTTATTTATAAAAACGAGTGTGTGTTTTTAAGACCAAAACATTATGAGTATTGTAACTTCTAAAGAAATTGCGAAAGCCATTAAGGTCGATAACTTAGGAATTATCGGGACATTTATTGGTTGGGTGTTAATGAAAGTATTGAAGATTTCTACTATTAATAAAATCTACAATCGGAATAAACACAAAACCGATGTTGATTTTTTAAATGCCCTCTTATCCGATTTTCAAATTCGGTTTGAAATACCGGAAGAAGATTTAAAACGACTACCAAAAAACGGGGCCTATATCACGGTTTCTAATCATCCACTAGGGGGAATAGACGGTATTTTGTTGTTAAAATTAATGCGCGAACAACGCGAGGATTTTAAAATCATCGCCAATTTTTTATTGCACCGTATTCAGCCTTTAGTGCCGTATATCATGCCCGTAAATCCGTTTGAAAACCACAAAGACGCCAAGTCAAGTATTACTGGTTTTAAGAATGCATTGCTACACCTTCAAAACGGACACCCTTTAGGGGTTTTTCCATCAGGGGAAGTTTCCACTTACAAGGACGGTAAATTAATGGTTGATAAGCCATGGGAACCCGCAGCCATGAAACTCATCCAACGTGCAGAAGTACCGATTGTTCCCATTTATTTTCACGCAAAAAATAGCCCCTTATTTTACAAGCTTTCAAAACTAAGTGACACCCTCAGAACCGCCAAACTTCCTTCCGAATTGCTAACACAAAAGAAACGTGTAATCAGGGTAAGAATCGGAAAACCGATTCCTGTCAAAGATCAAAAAGAACACGAAACTTTAGAAAGCTTTTCGGACTTTGTCAGACGAAAAACCTATATGCTTTCAAATACTTTTGAAAAGGTGAAAATTCTAACCAATATATCCTCAAGTTTAAAAGTGACTAAAACGCCAAAAAAAATTGTCACCCCTGTATCAGCTGAAATGATGAGAGCAGAAGTCGCCGCTTTGAAAGCCGAAAACCATAAGCTTTTAACGAGTAAAAATTACGAAGTCTATTTAGCCCCTGCAGCTAAGATTCCGAACATCTTACACGAAATTGGACGCTTACGTGAAATCACGTTTAGAGACATTGGAGAGGGTACCAATAAAGCCATAGACCTAGACAAATTTGACTACTATTACCAGCATATGTTTTTATGGGATTCTGAGAAAGAGTGTCTTGTGGGGGCATATCGCATGGGGCTCGGAAGTCAAATTTTTGAAACCAAAGGCATTGATGGCTTTTACCTGCAAGACCTGTTCCGTTTTGAACCCGAACTCCATACCATGATGAGCCAGTCCATTGAGCTAGGTCGCGCATTTATTATAAAAGCCTATCAGCAAAAACCCATGCCATTGTTTTTGCTTTGGAAAGGAATTGTACATACTACACTCCGTTTTCCGGATCATAAATACCTTATTGGCGGGGTGAGTATTAGTAATCAGTTTTCAAATTTTTCTAAATCCTTGATGATTGAATTTATGAGATCGCATTACTACGATCCGTATTTGGCACAATACGTCCACCCTAAAAAAGAATTTAAGGTGAAACTCAAAGATGCGGACAAAGATTTTGTGTTTGATGCCACGGCAGCTGATTTGAATAAGTTCGATAAAATTATTGATGAAATTGAACCCGGAGTCTTGCGACTGCCTGTACTCCTCAAAAAGTACATCAAACAAAATGCGCGCTTGATTGCTTTTAATGTTGATCCGCTTTTTAATAATGCGGTGGATGGATTGATGTACATTCGTATTACTGACCTCCCCGATAGCACCGTCCGTCCTGTGATGGAAGAATTTCAAGCAGAGCTGGAACGCAAGTATGGTCCCACCACGGAAGTGGAATAACTTTTCTTGTTTTTTAATTTTATCGATTTTTTTTGTAGTTTTATAAAGCCTTAACTGCTTAACCTAAAATTATGAAACAAGTTTTCCCCAAGGAAATCATTGAAAGTACCGTTGAAACCCACATGTTTCGTCATAGCACTAAAAGTAAAGTCATATACCTTATTGTTTTACTTGCTGTTATGACTGCTTTAGCACTGCTCCCCTTTACCAATGTTGACATCTATTCAACATCTCGTGGGATTATCAAACCTGATAAAGAACGCATTACGATCACAGCACCCATTTCTGGGAAAATTAGCACTTCCTATTTAAACAATAATTTGTTTGTAAAAAAAGGTGACACTTTGATGGCATTTGACACCTCTATAATCGCTGAAAAATTAAATTTATCAAAGCGTCAAATTGAAGAAACAAGCTTGTTTATTCAAGATTTATCTTATATGGTAGAGGCTAAAAAAATAGACCTTAAACAGCTAAAATCCCCTAAATTCCAAAAAGAGAGTCTTCTTTTTAAACAAAAAAAATACGAACTTCAAACGAAGTTTAACAAATTAAAACGCGATTTTCATCGTTCTAAAAAACTTTTTGATAAAGGTGTCATTGCAAAAGTAGAACACGAAAACAAAACACTAGAATATGACCTCATAAAAAGCAACATTCAGCAATTGCACGAACAACAGTACAATACATGGCAAGCTGCACTTACGGACTATAAAACCAAATTAGTAGAGCTAGAGAGCAACTACTACCAAACCCAACAAAGCAAAAACTTATATGTTGTAACAGCCCCCATTTCGGGGACTTTGGTCAGTAGTGTGAGTACGGGACAAAACAGCTATTTGGCGGCTGGGCAAACCATTGCCGAGCTATCTCCTGACACGGAATTGCGCATAGAATGTTATGTAAGCCCCTATGATATTGGTCTACTAAAAGTGGATAGCGATGTAAATTTCCAGATTGATGCCTATAATTACAACCAATGGGGCATGTCTAGTGGACGTATTACAGACATTGCCAAAGACATTGAGTTTGTTGATAACAAAGCGGTCTTTAAAGTGTACTGCAGCATCAAAGAACCTCAATTAACACTCAAAAACGGCTATGTAGGGCCTTTGAAAAAAGGAATGACACTCACCGCAAAATTCAAATTAGCCAACCGGAGTTTATTTGATTTATTATACGACAAGGTGGACGATTGGATCAACCCAGGACAAAATCAAAATCAAACGGCTGTACTTTAAAGCCAGACACCCATGAAAAACTTAAAAACACTGGAACGCCTACAACAATTGCATTTGAGAATTAAAAACGAAAATACAGGGGCACCAAAACAATTAGCAGCCTTCATGCAAATTAGTCAGCGCTCTGTGTATATACTAATAAACAAGCTAAGGGATTACAATGCAGACATCAAATATAGTAGAAATAAAGAAACTTATTACTACACGAACGCCTTTGATTTACAAGTGGCTATTTCCGTAACCGTACTGAACGGCGATGAGGTGACTAAGATTTTTGGAGGCAGTTATTTTTTAGGAAAAAATTTGCACCTTGCAAGGAAGTTGCAGTGAACACGTTTATATTTGGAATATCAAAACAATACTAGGTGCATATGGTAGTGTTTTGATACGGATTGTAAAAAGTTTACAACCAAAAAAATAAGTATAAACCTAAATCTTAAAAATTATGAAACATTTAGAAAATTATGGTGTTCAAGCGTTGAGCACTGAAGAACTCAAATCTACTGATGGGGGAGGACTCTTAGGACTGTTAGTTAAAGGAGCAAAATATGTATGGAAACACAGGAAAACTATAGGTGCTTTCATAGCAGGAGAAGCTGCTAGTGAGGGACTTGATGCTTGCCAGCAATAATCCATCAGTAAAACTTGTTTATCTTAAGATAAACAAGTTTTTTAATTTTATAACTATCATGAATTACAGTATCGTTATTAGTATTTTTCTACTTGTGTTATTGATCATTTTCAACTATTTTTTTAAAAATAAAATTACAAACACACAAGTGGCAACAACAATAGAAGTATTATTGTATTTGGGGTTATTATTTCTTCTTGTTTTTAGATGGATTAATAAATTAACCTAAACAAAACCATAATGAAAAATAAATATAAAATAATAGTTGGGATATTGATTTTTGTATTTACAATCTCAATACTTTCAGATTGGAAAAACTTTAAAGCTGGATTATTAGGAACTCCTCCAATTGTTAAAAATTAAAAATCATGGAAACAATACAATTAAATAAATACGAACTCCTAAATATTAATGGAGGACGTATAGGAGGAGCTGTAAATGATGCTATTGGATTATACACAGCTACGCGAGGTTTTTTATGTGGTCTTGCTGAAGGGTGGGGGGCATTTTGGTCTCAAAATTTAAAAATTAGATAACCCTTTAACCTTAAGAAACTCTTGAATTTTGTTTTTGAGAGTTTCTTTTTTCATGAATTCACTAAATACCTTTACAAAAAAATTCTTACTCAAACCAGAAGCAACCATACTTCTACATTCGAGCGATAAAGATTATTCACTAAAGAAAATAGTTTCATCCTTTATTTTGTTTGATCTAATTTTAATATTAGCTAACGGTGTATTATTCGGTTTAGTTGTATTAATCTACGGCGACTTTCATAGTTTAGTGAAAAGTAATTCTACACTTACCACTTCTGTTTTTTTGACTCTAAAAATCATGCTCTTAGCTCCGCTAATTGAAGAGCTTGGTTTTAGACTAAGTCTCATTGTCAGTCGGTTTACTGTTTCAATAAGTTTAGGAATACAAATCGGTATTATTTCACAAATAGTCTTCAACTTTGATTACCATATATTAATTAGATTTTTTTTAATGTTCCTATTTGCTGGTATTGTCTATTTAATTTTAAATAAACAGATCATCTCTCTCATAAAAAAATACCATAGACAGTACATATATTATAATATCATCTTTTTTGGTTTTTTACATATAACTAATTATGAATTATCAACTACAATTCATTATTTTCTAATACCAATATTAGTATTTCAAAATGTAGTTTTTGGTGCCTATATTAGTTTTTTAAGAATGACTTATGGGTTTAAAATTGCGGTAATGATGCATCTATTTCACAATACATTTTTTGGAATAGTATGCTATTTAATATTATTATATAATGGATAATAATAATTAGAAATTGTAAATGGAAAAAAGAGATTATTTATTGCGCCAAATAACTGTTTTTATGAATGCTCTTAATCGCATCATAAATTGTATTGACCTAGACGATACTAAAAATGCAAAAATTCAAATAGATGAGGCATACGCTCTTTTGGATGCTAATTCTAATTGTTTCCAAGACAGTGATTTAGAAATAATCATAACGTTTTTTAAAGACAAAGAAGGCGATCATTTCAAAAGAGTTGAAATGCTGTCACAACTAATGTATTATGATTCTTTAGTGCAAGAGTCAGATTTTACAAAGCAACAAAAATTAAAAAAAGCCATTGCATTATTAGAATATCAAAACCTTTATTCAGAAGAATACTCAATAGAATCATACAACCAATTAAGGCAAATGAAAAATACATTACTCCAAATTGACAATGAAAACTAAAAAAACTCTTATCATTCTAGCCGGCATTGTCCTTTTAGTCGTTGGTTTTTATTTTGGACGGAGATTAGCTTGCTATGTATTGGATGCAATAAATTAAACACCATCAAATCATGAAAAAACTACACATAAAAAAAATCTTCATTATTGCATTAACGTTTCTGTTCTTTAGCTATTTATTCTCTCATTGGGACTGTTTCAAAAGTGGGTTAGGCATTTAAATCTCTAAAAAAACACGAGAGTGCAAAGAAGTTGCAGTGAACGCGTTTATATTTGGAATATCAAAACAATACTAGGTGCACATTGTAGCGTTTTGATACGGATTGTAAAAAGTTTACAACCAAAAAAATTAAGTATAAACCTAAATCTTAAAAATTATGAAACATTTAGAAAATTATGGTGTTCAAGAACTGAACACAAAAGAATTACAAACTACGGATGGGGGAGTTGGGTGGTTAAGAGTACTAGCTAGATTAGCGGCGGCAGCGGCAGCTGTTCACGAACTCGGTTGTGATGGTACTCATCGTTACTACAATCAAGGAGGTATTCGTGTGCTTTAAAGCCTTGGATGATTTTTATTGTAACAAAAAAGAATGAATACTTTGTATTAATTCTTTTTTAAATCTTTTAAAATGTCTTATCAATCTGCATTGAAAATAGTTTTCTACTTGGTTTTTAGTATAACCATTTTTTGTAGTTTTTCACATATTGAATTTCCCTTTAGAAAGATTCTGTTGTATGGTTTTACAACATACTTTGTGATGTTTGAAATAGTTCAGTTCATTCGGAAAAATTAATAAACTTTAATGAACAACAACCCTTCCATAGCCGGCTATGCACGTATATTGCTTTTGATTATCCCCTATATTATTATTGTGGGGATTTTCCAGTTTATAGGGATGCTTATTGCCAAAGTAGATATTGAAAATTTTGATGTTTCGATACTCTCCTCAGAACAACATTTAATCATATCCTGTTTTGATTTGGTTGGAAATTTTCTATTATTATGCGTATTTATTAAGTTTATTGATAAAGAAAATTTCAAAGCTGTTGGTTTTAACCTTAGCCATCGATTAAAGGACATCATTGTTGGAATTGTTCTAGGTCTTGGCATTATGGGGTTAGCTATGCTAGGTCTTCTTTTTTTTAGTGAGATTGAAATTGAAACTATCAACTATAGTGGCAAAGATTTAGTTCAAATCCTTTTAATCTATATTATCGTTGCCTTAGTTGAAGAAACACTTCTAAGAGGCTATGTTTTAAAAAACCTAATGTATTCATTTAATAAATACGTAGCCCTTTTTGTGTCCTCACTTTTATTTGCCGTCATGCATATTGCCAATCCCAATATAGATGAATTAAGCTTTATTGGACTGTTTTTGGCGGGTATTTTGTTGGGAATATCCTATATTTTTACAAAAAACCTTTGGTTCCCAATTGCATTACATTTTAGTTGGAATTTTTTTCAATCTCTGTTTGGATTCAACGTCAGTGGTCAAGATATTTATTCATTAATAGAGTTCAATATTACAGAAAAAAACATAATAAATGGTGGAGATTTTGGATTTGAAGGGTCCATTTTTTCAATAATTGTTCAGATTATTTTAATCGTGAGTATCTTTATTTATTACCAAAGAAAACACACATATCATGAAAACTAAGAATCAAAAAATTCTTCTTATTCTAGCCGGCATTGTACTTTTAGTCGTTGGTTTTAATTTTGGACGGAGATTAGCTTGCTATGTATTGGATGCAATAAATTAAACACCAACAAATCATGAAAAAACTACACATAAAAAAAATCTTCATTATTGCATTAACATTTCTGTTCTTTATCTATTTATTCTCTCATTGGGACTGTTTCAAAAGTGGGTTAGGCATTTAACCTCTAAAAAAAATACAAGAGTGCAATTTTTTTGCAGTGAAGTCCACTACTATTGCTTACAAAAGCATTTATCATGGCTTCCATAAAAATAAAACAACACGACATTACCGACTGTGGTGCTGCCTGCCTTGCTTCTATTGCAGCACACTACCATCTAGAACTGCCCATTGCACGTATTCGTCAATATGCAGGCACGGACAAAAAAGGCACCAACGTTCTTGGACTCATAGAAGCCGCCGAAAAACTAGGGTTTGAGGCCAAAGGGGTCAAAGGCGTTTTGGATAGCCTTTTCAAAATTCCCAAGCCTGCCATCGCTCATATTATCGTCAAAAAACAACTTCATCATTATGTAGTCATTTATGGTGTTTCCAAAAGCCATATCACGGTTATGGACCCAGGCACTGGAAAGTTAGACAAGAAAACACATCAAGCATTTCTTGAAGAATGGACAGGCGTTCTCGTCATTTTACAACCCAACGAAGCCTTTGAGACTGGGAATGACAAAATATCTGTTTACAAGCGTTTTTGGTTTTTACTCAAACCGCATAAATTTGTATTGGCACAAGCTTTTTTTGGTGCCATCGTTTATACCTTATTGGGGTTTTCTACTTCCATATACATTCAAAAAATAACGGATTTTGTGCTCGTCAGTGGAAACACAAAGTTACTGAATTTACTGGGTGTTGTTATGTTGGGTTTACTGCTGCTCCAATTTATTATTGGCATTTATAAAGATGTGTTCCTCATCAAAACTGGACAGCAAATTGACGCCCGATTGATATTAGGTTACTACAAACACCTGCTCAAATTGCCGCAGTCCTTTTTTGATACCATGCGTGTTGGAGAAATTATTTCACGAATCAATGATGCAGTAAAAATTAGAACTTTTATCAATGGGGTTTCCTTATCCCTGACCGTAAATGTGCTCATTCTCATATTTTCATTTGGGCTAATGTTTTTCTATTATTGGAAACTCGCATTGATCATGTTGCTCGTCATTCCTGTATATGCCATCATCTATTTTATCATCAACCGTTTAAACAAAAAAGTAGAACGTAAAATAATGGAACACGGAGCCGAATTGGAAAGCCAATTGGTAGAATCGCTAAATGCGGTAAGTACAATCAAGCGTTTTGGGCTGGAAGATTTTGCAAACATCAAAACTGAAACCAAGTTTATCAATTTGCTTAAAATTGGATATAAATCTGCGCTGAACTCTGTGTTTTCTGGCACAAGCTCATCATTTGTATCTCAACTGTTTACCATCATTTTGTTATGGGCAGGGTCCTATTTTGTAATCGATAGAGAAATTACGGCTGGCGAGCTCTTGTCCTTTTATGCAATTATTGGCTACTTTACAGGGCCCGCAGCAAGCCTTATTGGTGCGAATAAACAAATACAAAATGCACTCATTGCTGCAGATCGTTTGTTTGAAATTATGGATCTGGAACGGGAAGCTTCAGAAAATAAAATTTTGCTAACCCATGATAAAATTGGGGCGATAAACTTTAATAATGTCAGCTTCAGGTATGGGACTAGAGTACAAGTTTTCGAAAACTTTAATCTCAAAATTTATAAAGGAGAAATAACCGCGATTATAGGAGAAAGTGGTTCTGGAAAATCAACCCTTATGTCGTTGCTACAAAACGTTTACAAAATTCAAAAAGGGCAGATTAGCATCGGAGATTTGGATCTCAACTATATAGAAACAAACAGTTTAAGAAACATCATAAGCGTGGTGCCTCAAAAAATTGATTTGTTCGCTGGGAATGTCATTGAAAACATTGCCGTTGGAGACTTTAATCCAAATATGGAACGCATAATAGAAATTTGTAAATCTATAGGAATTTTAGATTTTGTTGAAAACCTTCCAAATGGTTTTGAAACATATCTAGGCGAAAATGGAGCCTCACTTTCTGGTGGTCAAAAACAACGCATCGCTATTGCGAGAGCATTATATAAAAACCCCGAGATCTTAATTTTGGATGAAGCAACGTCTTCACTAGATAGCAAATCCGAAAATTACATTCAAAAAACCATTCTTTCTATGCGAGAGAAACATAAAACAGTAGTCATTATTGCGCACCGACTAAGCACAATTGTGAATGCTGATAAAATTATTGTTTTAGACAAAGGACTCGTAGTTGAAAGTGGCACACACACTGATTTATATAAACAAAAAGGGCGGTATTATGAATTGTGGCAGGCGCAAAGCCCCCAAACATCATAAATAGTTGTAGTTGATTTTTTTACTCACACTTTAATTACATTTTATTTACGCTTTAATTACATTTTATCGTACTTTCGTAAAAAATCATACGAATGCCTTTTTCACCCCATTATACCATTACAGTTGCTATTGCACAAAATTTAGTGGCCATTGAAACTAGTAAAACACAATTTGAATCGATTCCTATGAATGCGACGCTCTTAAGCTCGCTACGTAAATCTGCACGTTTGGCATCGACGCACTACTCCACTCAAATAGAAGGAAACCGTTTGACCATGGAACAAGTCACTAATGTTATTACTACAAAAAAAGGAGGAGGACTTCCTGGACGGGAACGCGATGAAAAAGAAGTGGTCAATTATTACAAAGCATTAGAATATCTTGAAACAAAAAATAACAAGCCTCTAACTGAAACGATCATTCAAACCCTACACGGGTTGGTATTAAATGGAAGAAAAAGCGCAAGCGCATATAGAGAGGGGCAAAACGTGATTAAGGATGGATTGTCGGGTGCTATAGTTTATATGCCTCCCGAAGCTTCTGATGTAAGCCGTTTAATGAGTGAACTTGTGTCGTGGATTGCCAGCTCTTTAGAAAAAGGGAAAATTCCAGTTCCCATTATAGCGGCGTTGGCACATTATCAATTTGCAACCATACATCCTTACTATGATGGAAACGGAAGAACAGCTCGCTTGATTACCAATTATATTTTACATTTTGGTGGCTATGGGCTGAAGGGCATTTATTCTTTGGAGGCTTATTATGCAAAAAACTTACAGGGATATTACCATGCATTGGCAGTTGAAGATATTCCGAATTACTATATGGGAAGAGCGCAGGCGGATCTTACCGATTTTCTAGAATATTTCATGAAAGGAATGGCGATTTCTTTCACCAATATCGTGGCATCGTCAAAAGAAAATAGCAGCCCATCGCTGCAAGACCATAGCAAAGCATTAAGAGAATTATCCGCCAAACAACGTATGGCTTTGGATCTCTTTGTAACCCAAAAGGAAATTACGAATACTGAGCTGGCTTTACATATAGGGATTTCTAAAAGAAGTGCTGCCGCGCTCCTAAAAAAATGGTTGGAAAACGAATTCCTTAAAATTGGAAATCCTTCCAATAAAGCACGTTCGTATCGACTCAACCACAAATGGGAACAGTTATTCTAAAACCGTTCCACCACAAATACTTTCATATAATCCTTAATTTCTGTACGTGCTTTTAGGAATGCAGTGTGCTTTTCTTCGTCGGTTCCAATCAGTTTAGAAGGATCATAAAATTATGGTGCAAACGCACTATCAATCGGCTCCCAAAGTTCAATCTTGTTCCCGTCAGGATCTAATATCCAAGCAAATTTACCATATTCAAATTCTTGCATTTCCCCAACCAAAGTAACCCCTTCGGCCTGTAGTGCTTTGAGGAGTTCCGTTAAATTCTCAACTCTATAATTTACCATAAAAGGTTGTTTGCTTGGCTCAAAATAGGTGGTATCGGCCTTAAAAGGTGACCACTGCGTTGAGGCCTTATTGCCCTCTAAATCGTTCCACCAAAAGGTGCATCCATAATCGTCTATGGGTAATCCAAGGTGTTTGCCATACCATGCTTTTGTAGCTTTTGAATCTTTGGTTTTAAAAAAAATACCGCCGAGACCTGTGACACGTTTTTTCATATATCTATTTTTTTATTTGAGATTCATAAATCGTAATCCAATCCTCAACAGAGAGTTTAGCCGACAGCTGTCCAATGAGCTCAAAGGGAATATCATCCATTTTTTTAAAACGCACACAGCTTTTCCCCATGTCTAGTTTGGTCTTGCAATGCTTCGGATATTCTGCGACAAACCAATTCAAAATCTCGTTTTGAGCGTACATCCCTAAATGGTACACGGCAATAAAATTTTTCTGAGAGGCAAGATTCACAAAGGGCAACGGCAACTTGGGATTACAATGGTACCCATTGGGATAGATCGTAAACGGCACAACATAACCCAACATCCCGTAGTTAATACACTCCTGAAATTTTGGGTCTATATGCTCTAGAATGGTTTGTCTTAATTTTTGAATAGGCGCTTTTCGATCTTCGGGGAGTTGATCAATGTATGCTGTTGGAGTTGTTGCAGTAGATTTCATAATTCAGAACGTTTGGGGCTCTAAATTTAATGAAAATAGTTGACAATTTTATCTACGATGGTTTGCGCTAGTTTTTGGTGGCTTTCTACCGTCCATCCTGCGACATGTGGAGATAGGATGACATTGTGTGCGGAAAGCAAATACTTCAATGCGGGAGGCGTCTGGTTTGAAAACAGGGTTTCGAAAGAGGATTTTTCATATTCTAAAACATCCAATCCAGCTCCTAAAATTGTTTTCGATTCAAGCGCTTCTACTAAATCTTCAGTGACTACACAACTGCCTCTAGCTGTATTTATGAGCCAAAATGGCTGTTTAAATTTATGGATAAACGTCGCATCTACCATTTGAAACGTCTGTGCGGTATGCGGCACATGAAGGCTTATAAGCTCTGCTTTTTCTTGAAGGATTTCAAGCGAAACTTGTTGTGCATTTTCATCGCCAACGTGCGGCTTAATATCATAACAAAGCACCTCAACATCAAAGCCTCGTAATTTTTTTGCAAATGCTTTTCCCATATGTCCATAGCCAATAATGCCAACGGTTTTGCCGTCGAGTTCAAGCCCACGATTGGCTTCGCGTTGCCATTTGCCATCACGAACCTCACGATCTGCGGTATGCAGTTTATTGAACAACGCTAGCAACATCCCTAGCGCATGCTCGCCAACCGCATTTTGATTGCCTTCCGGAGCCGCTATCAAAAGGATGTCATTTGCAGCCGCAAACGCAGTGTCAATGTTTTCTAGTCCTGCTCCCACTCGACCTATAAACTTAAGCTTGGTGGCTTTCTTTAAAAAAGCGGCATCAATACGAAATCGACTTCTGATAATTATACCGTCATAGTTATGGATTTTAGCTTCTACCGCTTCTTTTGAACTCGTATAATCTTCATGATTCGTGTGTCCTAAGGCGGCTAATTGCTCGATTAATAAGGGGTGATTGCTGTCAAGATGTAAGATGTTCATCTTAAATATTTAGGATGAGTTTAGCAATTGAAAAGTAAATCAATATTCCAAAAATATCATTGCTCGTGGTAATAAAAGGGCCTGTTGCAATGGCTGGATCAATGCCTTTTTTATGAAGGAATAATGGAATGAAAGTTCCTATGATTCCAGCTACAATAATGACCACAACTAGGGATGATGAAATTGCTAAAGCGGTCCGAATATCTTGTTTCCAAATCCATACAAAGACAAATAAAAACAAGGCTAAAATAATGCCATTTAAGGCCGCTAAAAACATTTCTTTTATCAGTCGGGTATTGACACTGCCTCTCACCTCGTCATTTGCCAAACCTTGTACAATAATTGCTGAGGATTGAACGCCTACATTACCAGCCATCGCCGCAATTAGTGGCGTGAATAATAAAATTAACGGAAAGTCTTCGATGATGGTTTCAAAACCACCCATAATCACTGCAGCACCAACTCCACCAAGCAGGCCTAAAAACAGCCATGGTAACCGAGCTCGCGTTAAATCGAGTATACTATCTTCGGCATCAACATCTTGCGTAATACCCGCTGCTAATTGGTAATCTTTTTCGGCTTCTTCAATAATAACATCAACAATGTCATCAATGGTTATACGCCCTAAAAGCTCCTTATCATCATTAATGACGGGAATGGCTTCTAAATCGTATTTTGCCATCAACTTAGCCACTTCTTCCGCATCCTCATCTACATGAACAGAGTCTACTTTTGGAATATAGATGTCTTTAATTTTATCGTCATTATTAGCAATTAAAAGGTCTTTTAAGGATAAACGTCCGATTAATTTTTCATTTCTGGTCACCACATAAATGGAGTGTACACGCTTAACGTCTTTGGCTTGTGCTCGAATTTTTCTTAAACAGCCCGCAACGGTCCAAGTTTCATAAACTTTAACCAATTCTTTTGCCATCAATCCACCAGCAGTATCTTCGTCGTAAGTCAGCAATTCTTGAATATCCGCCACCAGTTCTTTATCGTCCATTTGGGCGATTACTTTTTGCTTACGCTCTGGGGATAGATCTGCTAATACATCGGCGGCATCATCAGAATCAAGCTCCTGAACTTCTTCCGCAATTTCTTTTACAGAAAGATTTTTCAGTACTTTTTCGCGAACATCATCTTCCAATTCTGCTAGAATATCAGCAGTGGTTTCGCTATCTAAAAGTTTAATAATATAGGTAGCTTGATCTAAATTTAGATCATCCAGAATTTCAGCAATATCCGCATAATGCACGTCTTGGAGGTGTTCCAAAATAGCCTTATCGTCCTTTAAATCTATGAACCCATTAAGGGCCTCAATTAAGGCGTCGGTGATCTCAAAAGGGATATGTTCCTTAGTGTTTTCCAAAATTAACTTGGGTATTGATCGGTTTCTATTGCTAATGTCAATTCTATAAACGCCGCAACACTAAGTTGCTCTGGGCGCTTGTCAAAGATAGTATTTGCTTTTAGATTATCCGATAAATTATAGATTTTTAAACTATTCCTTAAGGTTTTTCGGCGTTGTTGAAATGCAGATTTGACCACTTTAAAAAATAAGTTCTCATCACAGGCTAAAGAATAATTCGCTTTTCTTGTGAGGCGTAAAACACCAGATTCCACTTTTGGAGGAGGAATAAATACCGAAGGTGGTACCGTAAACAAATACTCAGCCTCGTAAAACGCTTGCACTAGCACAGATAAAATACCATAGACTTTACTGCCTTCTTTTTCACAAATACGCTGTGCCACTTCTTTTTGAAACATCCCCGAAAATTCAGGAATTTGAGCTCTATTTTCTAAGGTTCTAAATACAATCTGGGTTGATATGTTGTAAGGAAAATTTCCAATGATTGCAAAAGGACGCGTTCCAAAAGTGTTGCTAAAATCATATTTCAGGACATTTTCTTGAATAATACGAGGCGCGAGGTTTAAAAAATTTGCTTGTAAGTATTCTACAGATTCTGGATCAATTTCAATGGCATGTGTTATGATCGGTTTTTCTAAAATGTACTTGGTCAAAACGCCCATCCCAGGCCCAATTTCCAAAACATCTGCATACCCTTCAAGCGTAAGCGTGTCTGCGATCTGCTTCGCAATCATTTCATCATTAAGAAAATGCTGTCCTAAGTATTTTTTTGGTTTTACAATCATCTAGTGTGAGGTTACAGTATATTCATCAATCCATTCTAATTCCGTTCTAAAGGCCAACATTTTGTTGGAAAATTTCTTTGTTTCTTCCGCTTGAAAATCTGCTGCATACTGTTGATAATAGGATTCCAAAGCTTCTTTTGAGTGGGCTAAATATTGAATTGAATACGTCAATCCTCCCATAGACTCTTCTACCAAAACCTTGGTAAAGGTGGCTTTTATAAAAAACCCTGTGGCAAGAATTTTTGGAATATGATGTTTAATCCACACCAACCATTCGTCATGAATACTGTCATCAATATTGGTGGTTACGCTATAAATTATCATTGGTTAATTGTATTAGTATTAATTGATGGTGTCCCCTCTTAGTATTCGATACTGTTTTCGAGCGTCAACAAAATGAATACTATCTTCGTGGTTAAAGATAATCGTTTCATAGTTAAGCTTTGCTTTCTCTATTCGGTTTAATTGGATTCTGTATAATTCAGCGAGGTAAAAATAGGCGTCATCTACCAAAATATCGTCTTTGTAATCTGTTATGATTCGTAAATAATTGGCTTCTGCATTAGAAAACTTTTGTTGCGACTCATATAATTGAGCTTGCACAAATAACGTTTGATCAATAATAGGGTCTGTTTTATGGTTTTCAAGAATGGTTTCTAAAACGTCAATGGCTTCAGTTGGTTTATTTTGAATACGCAACAACTCAGCTTTGGCATATAACCTCAAAGCCGTATGAAGAGAATCTCCTGTTTTATGGTCAGAAATCAATAATTGTAATTCCAAAGCATCATTAGCCGTAAGTTGGGAAGTGGATGACTTGAGTACTTTTAACTGTGTTTCGGCCCAATCAAAATCACCTTTATAATAGCTTGTTTTAGCCGCTTTGAAACGCGCCTCTTGAGCTAAAGTACTGTTTTTAACGCGCATCTGAACTTGAGTATAATAGATTAGTGCCTGATTAAACTTATTTTGTGTTACTAAAATGTCAGCTAGTTTTAGTTTTAATGTTGAAGAAGCTAAATCCGTCAAATTTGCTTTTAAGGCCCTTTTTAAAAATGTGATCGCAGCCTGTGAATTGTACTCATAAAAAGCTAAAAACTCAGCGTAGGACAGCTGTAATTCGATAGTTTGAACACCCAGTTTATACGTCTCCAATAAGTTTTCATAAGTATTTTTAATTGCTTTATACGCCCCGCTTTCAGACTGTTCCAATTGAAGCTCCAAGCGTTGAGTATTGGCTTGAATAAGCAACCGTGTGTCTGTAACATTGTCAATTATAAACTCAAAAACAGCCAGAGCGGTATCATACGATTTTTCTTCCTTTGTCAACAAGGCCAAGTTGATTAAACCCTGTAAGGATTCTGGCATACGTCTAAAAATTGCCTTCTCTTGTATAAAGGCTTTTTTGTAGTCTTTTTGTTGGACATAAAGCCAACTCAACCATTGGTTCCATAGGGTATCGGGTGTAGATTGTAGTTTTTTTAACAATACATTTTTAAACAACTGATTATAAGGAGCACTCGCATCTTCCGAGATAAACTCTGAAAGTAAATGCTTCACTTGATTTATATAAAGCGGGGTGGACTCCACATAATCAAGGTACCGTTCCATCATTTTTTGGATGTTCTGTTGTACGCCATATAAGCTGGCTAATTGATAATAAAATGCTGGATTGGGCGCGAGTTCTAAACCTAGTTCGTAGGCTTCAATGGCTTCTTCGATACGTGAATGTTCCTCAAAACGTTGTGCTACTACATAGACATAATTGGGCTGTGTTTTAATCTGTTGTATAGCCTTTTCATAATTCAGCTCAGCCTCAGTCAATTGATTTTGAAGTTGGTAGTTATAGCCCAACTCAACCAAATATTGTGGATTATTAGAGTACTTAAGTTGTGTTTGAATTTCTTTTTGAGCCGAATCAAATTGACTAAGTTGTTGATGACATTCAATCACTTTGAGGCTGTAATAGGAATTGGAGCGTTGGCCGTTGAGTAGTTTTTGATAAAGTGTTAATGCTTTTTTAAATTCTCCATTTTTAAAGTAAGTATTGGCCGAGCCCGGATCGACCTGAGCTGAGGCCACTAAGCAAAAAATACTAAAAAAAAGATAAACGATCGACTTCATCAAGGAGTTTTTGTAAATATAATAAATGTACACACACCGATCGAGTACGAATTAATCAATCATCGAAAAGCCTGTATAGGGTACTAACACTTCTGGAATTTGAATCCCAGCATCGGTTTGATAGTTTTCCAAAATCCCCGCTAATACACGTGGTAATGCCAATGAACTCCCGTTCAAGGTGTGTGCCAATTCGGATTTTCCTTCGTTATTTTTAAAACGTAATTTTAAGCGGTTAGCTTGAAACGTTTCAAAATTAGAGATTGAAGATATTTCTAACCAGCGGTCTTGTGCTGTTGAAAAAACTTCAAAATCATAGGTCAACGCAGCAGTAAATCCTAAATCTCCAGCACAGAGTTTCAGAATTCTGTAAGGTAATTTTAAGTCTTCTAATATTGCTTTCACGTGTTCCACCATACCATCAAGAGCTTCATACGATTTAGAGGGGTGCTCCACTCGCAGAATTTCTACTTTATCAAACTGATGTAATCGATTTAAACCGCGGACATGGGCGCCATAACTTCCTGCTTCTCGTCGAAAACAAGGCGTATAGGCCGTAAGTCGTTTTGGAAGGTCATTTTCTTGCAATAAAACATCTCTAAAGATATTAGTAGCTGGCACTTCGGCTGTTGGAATCAAGTATAAATCATCTGCAGTAACATGATACATTTGCCCTTCTTTATCAGGCAATTGTCCGGTGCCGTAGCCCGAGGCTTCGTTGACCAAATGCGGCACTTGAATTTCGTCATAGCCTGCAGCAGTATTTTTATCTAAAAAATAATTAATTAACGCGCGTTGTAAACGCGCCCCTTTGCCTTTATATACTGGAAATCCAGCACCCGTAATTTTATTTCCCAATTCAAAATCAATGATGTCATACTTTTTGGCGAGTTCCCAATGTGGCATGGCATTTTTAGAAAGTGTTGGAACAGTTCCTGCACGGAAAATCTCTTCATTATCATCTTCTGATGTTCCAACAGGAACAATCGCATTTGGAAGATTAGGAATTTTATATAATAAGGTCTGCAGTGCTTCTGCTGTAGTATTAAGTTCTTCAGAAAGCAATGCTTTAGCGTCTTTTAACTCCGCTGTTTTCTGTTTAAATTCATTAGCTTTTTGAGCCTGTCCAGATTTAAATAACTCACCTATTTCTTTAGAAATCCCGTTTAGTTCTGAAGAAATTGTATCCACCTGCGTTTGAAGCCCTCTACGAGATTCATCGTGTTTTATCACGGCATCAATCAGTGTTTTGGCATCGCTTGTGCGTTTGCTTAAACGCTCTATGACTTCTGCTTGGTGATTTCTTATGTAAGATACTTGTAACATGGTGATTATTTTAAGTGGTAAATTTAAACATTTAGAATAAAACAAGAATTGGTTTTAGGTCTAAATTGAATTAGTTTTTTGTAAGCTGGGCAATTTTGACGATAGCTGACTGTTGATCTTGTTCTAACTGTACTTTTAAAGCCTCAAGTCCAGAAAATTTAATTTCATCTCTAATCCGATCTAAAAATTGAATATTAAGAGAATTTCCATACAAAGTTTGGTTAAAATCAAAAAAGAAAACTTCTACTGAAAGCTCATTGGCTTCACTTACTGTGGGGTTAGTGCCAATATTCAGCATTCCATATACCAATTGATTATCAATAAGGGATTGGACGAGATACACCCCTTTTTTAGGGATGAGTTTATAAGACTCTTCTATTTTTAAATTAGCCGTCGGAAACTGAATCGTTTTTCCCAAGCCTTTTCCTTTCACTACCCTTCCATTGATCATAAACGGATAGCCCAAAAATTGATTGGCTACTTTAATAGCACCTTCTGCTAAGGCTGTTCTGATTTTGGTAGAACTAACGGCGACATCACCGACTTCCTGGGCACTAATTTCGGTGACTTTAAATCCATAAAATGCACCAAACTCTTTCAGGTCTTTGATATTGGCCGTACGATTTCGTCCAAAATGATGATCATAACCCACAATAATATGTTTGACATGAAGGGTATTGACCAACACATCGCGCACATACTCTAGAGCTGTAAGTCTTGAGAATTCTTTGGTAAAGGCTTTGATGACAAGATGATCGACCCCTAAATTCTGAATTAAATCTGATTTTTCATCAATCGTATTAATTAGTTTTATGGAGTTATCATTCTGCACCACCATTCGAGGATGTGGAAAAAAGGTCAATACCAATGCTTGAAGGTTCTCGGAATGTGCAATATTTACAAGACGTTTGATGATTTTTTGGTGCCCTATATGAACCCCATCAAAGGTGCCAATAGTGACAACAGAGTCTTTTATTTGATTGTAATCGGCGGCAGATTTAATTTTCAAAAGCTAATTTTATAATTGCTACTATAAAGTACGAAGATAAAAAAAGAGGGGCATTTTAAGAGGATTCATTTTTTATTTTTTTTATCTGAGTTATTTGAAGTATTTTTATGGCAATTAGCACCTAAAATCTTAAGTTATAACCATCTTTCCTATGGAACTCAAATTTCTTTTTACGCCTTGTCTGTTGTCACTTTTTTTATTTCTAGGGTTGAACTCTTATTCTCAAAATCGTACTTGTGGCATGGAGGATTATATGAACGCGCAGCTGCAAAATCCTAATTTTGCAATAGAGTATCAAGAAAATCAAGCTAGGTTTAGAGAAGCTTTCGCAAGGCGTATCATGCCAAATAGCGCAAATTTTAACACATCAAATCCTGTAGTCATCCCCGTTGCAGTTCATTTTCCAGAAGCTCAAGAAACGGATAGAGCCTGTTTGGAAGCTCTTGCTCAAAACCAAATTGATATTTTAAATGCCGACTTTACAGCCACAAATAGTGATGCCAACTTATGGAGTACTGTTAGTAGTTTCTATCCAGGGGTTAATCCTGGTAGTGTCGCTATTGAATTTTGTATGGCAACTAAAAATCACCCTGTGGGCATAGGTGGCGGATTGACTGAAGGCAGCCCCGCAGTGACCATTGGATACAACTTTGGAAACGGTGGGAATGAAGATGCTAACTGGAGTGGTTATATGAATTTTTTAGTAAAAGATATTGGCTCTGAAATTTTGGGATTCTCCCCTTTAGGAGGTAATATCTCGGCAGGGCAATCTGTAGTAATGAATTTAAACGCCTTTGGTTCTGGAGCTGGCTGCTCTGAATCTGGTATTGTACCGAATGCTCCCTATGATTTAGGACGTACGGTTACTCATGAGCTCGGACATTTTTATAATCTAAAACATACCTTTGATGGGTTCTCCTGTGCTGGTGATGATGGGATTGCGGATACGCCCAATATTTCTAACTCCAACTATGGCTGCCCAGCTCCTGGAAGTGTAGACGGCTGTGAACCCAATGAGAAAGCACTCACCATGAATTATATGGATTACGTCAATGATGCCTGTATGTATATGTTAACGGAGGGACAAACGACAGTTGTCGGTGCTTATATTAGTACAATACAAAATCAGTTTAAGCAAAACACCACCCTATGTGGCGTTAATAGTTTTAGTATTTCGGCAGTGGACATTTTTTACAATACCTGTGGAAATGAGGCCACATTTGATTTGGATTATTTAACAATTAATGGCTTTGATTCAATGGTTGCGCTGGAGGTTAGTAATGTGCCTCAAGGAGTCACGGCCTCTTTAAGTCAGGATGAGATTATTACGTCTGGAGGCTTTAGCTTAGCATTGACAAACATTGACCAATTAGCCTTAGCAGACTACACCATCACCGTCACCGCTACGGGTGCGGGCGAATCATCATCGGCAAACTTAACCTTATCTATTGTAGATACGGTTTGTAGTGCTGCGGGAAATTTAGACTTTGAAACGGCAACTACGGCGGTTGTTTTTAATAATATCAACCAACAAAGTCGCGCTTCAAAAACAGCGCCTTACATTGATTTTACTTCAATTCTGACCGATATCAACAGAGAAAGTAGTTATGATCTTAGTGTGCATGTGAATACGGACGGTGATTATGAGGTGGCTACAAAAGTATGGATCGATTGGAATCAAAACTGTAATTTTACGGACCCAGGAGAAGTCTATGACTTAGGGGGTGCTTACGGAGTTTTTGATGGCCCTACTAGTAATTCGCCACATGCCATTGTGATCCCTAGTGATGCCGTTTTAGGCACCACCACAATGCGGGTATCTACTAAACTTGTGAGTGATGGTCCAAATTTTTCTTCCTGTCAAACTGGTTTTGATGGTGAGGTTGAGGATTATACCGTTAATGTCCTAGAATCTATAGCAGATTATGGAAATGAATTTATCGATTTGGTGGTCTTTCCAAACCCATCATCTGGAAGCTTCACATTAAAATTCGTAACCAACGTTACTACTGATTTTGAAGTCCGCGTTTATGACATTAGAGGCCGTAGAGTTTATACTCAGGGTTTTGAAAATCGGATTAATTTCAATCAAACCATTAATTTAGACAGCGCACAATCTGGCGTTTATCTCATGACGGTTTCTAGTGGGAGTGAACAGGTGACTAAACGTATTTTAGTTAATTAAAACGTTTCGACGTTAAGTGCCATTATAAGTATTCATGGCATTATGAATGCCAGCCATCACAAAACTTTTGATACATGCACTGCACTGTTCCAAACGTTCTTGGAGTTTTTCAGATTCTTCTGTGGTCCATTCGCCAAGCACATAGTCAACTTGTCGGCCTTTTGCAAACTCATCACTAATTCCAAAACGAAGTCTATTGTATTGGGAGGTGTTCAGTTTGTCTTGAATATCTTTCAAACCATTATGCCCGCCTGCACTGCCTTTCATTTTTAGGCGAAGCGTTCCAAAGGGTAAGTTTAAATCGTCTGTAATAATCAGTAGATTTTCGGGTGGAATGGCTTCTTTTTCTAACCAATACTTAACCGCCTTACCGCTAAGGTTCATATAGGTGTTTGGTTTTAAAAGTAGAAAGCTGCGGCCTTTAAATTTGAAGCTTGCCAAATCGCCCAGTTTTTTAGTTTCAAAAACAGCGTCGTTTAGCTGTGCAAATTTCTCTACGACCTTAAAGCCAATGTTGTGACGAGTGCGCACATAGTCCGCACCAATATTTCCCAATCCAACAATCAAGTATTTTTTTGACATCTCTTCAGCGGTGTTTGTGTTGGGTTTATTTTTAAAGAACCAGTTAAACATAGTGTAAAAATAAAAAAAGCATTCTGAATAACAGAATGCTTTTGTAAATAATGATTTTAAAGGACGGTTTAAGCGTCTGCTGGTGCAGCACCTTCCGCTGGAGCAGCTGCTTCCTCACCTTCTTCTCCTTCTTCTTCGTCTTCAACCTCGTCAATAGAGACTCTAGAACGTTTCACCTGACATACAACAGTATTATCTGGATGTAAAAACTTATAAGCATCGTTTAGTAATTCTGCAACTGTCAGTTTACCTCCAATTTTTAATGGTGTAATGTCTACTTCAATAAAATCTGGTAAGTTTGCTGGCAAGGCTTTGATTCTCAGTTTACGTTTGTTTCTACGTAAAGATCCGCCGTTGGCAACTCCTAAAGATTTTCCTATGACATATACAGGAATGTCCATCGCGATTTCTTTATCATCAAATAATTGATAAAAATCGATGTGTAAAATGCGGTCTGTCACCGGGTGAAATTGTATATCCTGTAGCACTGCATTAAACGTTTCACTTCCTAAAGCAATCACAACTGTGTGCGCGTTTGGGGTGTATACGAGTTTAGAGAATGCCAATTCTTCTGCTGAGAAATGTACTGGCTTGTCTCCTCCGTATAATACGCAAGGTACCTGTCCAGCATTACGTAAGGCTTTTGTTGCTTTCTTGCCTACGCTTTCTCTTTTCGATCCGTTAATTGTAATTGATTTCATTTTTTATATTTATTATTTAATTGATTTACATTATAAATTTTGAGCTAATAGACTCATTTTGATGCACTTTAGTCATCACATCGGCAAATAACTCTGCACAACTTAAGACTCTAATTTTTGGGCTTTCTTGAGAAACCGGAATAGAATCTGTCACGATGAGTTCTTCTAATTTTGAATTTTCGAGACGTTCATACGCATTGCCTGATAAAATAGGGTGTGTACAAATGGCTCTTACGCTCAGCGCACCGCGTTCCATCATAAGGTCAGCAGCTTTGGTAAGAGTTCCTGCAGTGTCCACCATATCATCGACCAAGACTACATTTTTACCAGTCACATCACCAATCAGTTCCATATGCGAAATGACATTGGCTTTGGCGCGTTGTTTATAACAAATGACCACATCACTTTCCAATGCTTTTGAATAGGCATAGGCACGCTTAGAACCGCCCATATCGGGAGATGCAATGGTAAGATTGTCTAGGTTTAAACTTCTTAAATAGGGTAAAAAGATGGTGGACGCAAACATGTGGTCCACAGGTTTTTCAAAAAACCCTTGAATTTGATCGGCATGCAGATCCATCGTTATGATACGGGTAGCCCCGGCTGTTTCCAGCATTTTAGCGACTAATTTTGCCGCAATAGGCACTCTTGGTTTGTCTTTTCGGTCTTGTCTTGCCCACCCAAAGTACGGGATCACGGCTGTAATATGTCTGGCAGAAGCGCGTTTGGCAGCGTCCAACATCAGCAGTAATTCCATTAAATTTTCGGGACCTGGATTGGTAGAACCTATTAAAAACACCCGAGTTCCTCGAACAGATTCTTCAAAAGACGGCTGAAATTCACCATCGCTATAAGTCGATGTAATGACATTTCCCAGAGGAATTCCATAGGAAGCCGCAATTTTTTCACCAAGCACCATGGAATTGGTACATGTAAATATTTTTGGCTCTGGTATGATGTTAGACATGATAGCGTTCTGTTTTTGAGTGCTTTAAACTGGTTTTTTTAATCGAAGTGCAAATTTAGGAATTTATTTGAACTCTTAAAGGATAAAAGTGACTATTTTAATAGGATTGAAAAAATAATTTATAAGCCGTTGTGCGTTTTGAATCTAAAAACACCATTTACCGTCAGTTCGAATAATTTTGAGGTACGAAAAATTGTATCGAGAACTAAATTTGTGTTGAAATTCTTGTTCTCGATACAAATTTTACTCATTATCAATCGTAAAATCCACTCGAACTGACGAATGTCATCAAAATGCACAACAAGTAATATTAGAGTTTTAAAAGTTCAAGAGGCAAAAGAGAAGCAAGAAATAGAGAAAACTATTGGAAATCGGGAATAGGTAAAGAAAAATTACGATATTTGCGCGACTCCAAATAAAATTGCTCAAGTGGTGGAATTGGTAGACACGTTGGATTCAAAATCCAATGTCGCAAGACGTGCGGGTTCGATTCCCGCCTTGAGTACGAATAAATCGAAAAGCAAGCTAAAACATAAAGCTTGCTTTTTTGTTTTTGTGGGGTTTTGATTTTCAAAGCGACGCTTTGGGGAAAAACAACCGAAGGGCGTTAATCCCACCTTGAGTACTGATGAAAAGCCGAAACGTTTGTTTCGGCTTTTTTGTTTATTGTTTCACTTCGAAAAATTATGTACTAGCCGTTTCTAACCCCTAACATACATCAACACCAGTTAAAATAAAACCATTAAAAAAAGGCCTCCAAATGGAGGCCTTTTAAAAATTAAATTGGGTTGGTTAAACCTTATTTTACTAACAATTTCTTAGTAGAAGCGCTAGCGCCTTGTTTCATTTTTACAAAATACATCCCAGGGTTTAAGCTAGAGATATTAAGTTGCGACTGTACAGCATTTGCACGCAATACTTGTTTTCCTAACATGTCATACACTGCAACATCTAAAACTTCGTTTGAAGCTGAAGAAAAGTTTACAAAACCTTTAGCAGGGTTTGGATACATTTTTACGGCATTGGCAGAGAAATCTTCTACGCCAGCAGTAGCAGCTTTATAGAAATACACATTGTCATACCAAGCAGTATTATTAAGGTTAGATGTAATAGCAAATTGATTTAAGGCATCGTAATCTGAAAGATCTACAACAACATCTACTTCATTCCATTGGCCTGCTACTAAGGCTGGTGTAGACCCTGAATTGAAGTTAACTTCTTTGAAAATACCTGTAGAAGTTTCTACGAATTTAACGTTAAAAACTTTTCCTATCATGTCTACTTCTGAAGCTATATAAAGATCAAAATGCATGTTGGTAAACGACGATGCGTCAACTGCAGCGAATTCAATACCTTGACAAGGATTTCCTTTATACATTTGTGTTGCATTGGTTGCAATTTGAACCTCAGCAACGGAGCCAGCACCACACCATCCAGCATCAAAATTAGAAATTGCAGTTGAAGTGTAAGCATCGCTATATAGTGATATTACATCACCTGCATCTCTTGCAATCGGACTAGGCGCAGCGGCAGTAGGAGCTGTAAAAGTAGCTGCAGCGACTGCAACCCCAACAATGTTATCAACATAGATAACTCTGTTTACAGCAGGATTTATAAAGGTATTTGTAGTCGCATCCCAAAGATAATGAATAGCAAAAGTACTATAAACACCATTTGCTGTAGTAGTGTTGTCCAGTCCTTCATCAAAAGTTACTGTTATTGTTTCCCATCCACTACCTGTATGAGTGGCAGATGAAACCGAATTTGGAGCTCCCGAAATACCTCCTTGTGCTTTGGGCGCAAAGACAACTGGAGAAAGAGAATAGGCATCTATTGTGATTGTTTTGGTCGTTGTTAAATCCAAATTTTTACCAAGAACAACATTAACACCCTGCCAAATGTCTCCACCAGTGGAAGTTAATTTTGCAACTTGACCTCGAGTACCATCAGTTTCAGGGTCAGGAACTAGCTCTGCTGTTGCGCCACCAAAAGGCCCAAAAACTGATCCAGCCTCTGAAAAGTCTTGTAAATTTTCTTGTGAAAATACTACTGAAAAAACCAGTAGACTCATTAATAATGTAATTTTTTTCATGTTAAATTGTTTTAAATTAGTAATTAACTCAAATATAGTTTAAACTTATTAAAAAATATTCAAACAATTCAATACAAAACTTATACATTGGTGATTATACGTCGAAAAAAAATGAGTATCCACAACAATAACCTGTAAAAATTGAGTATTTAGAAAAATTAGTGTTTATAAAAAACAAGTATTTAGAAGCTTTAAATCGATTATGTATAGGGATTGTATGGTTATTTTTGTTACATGTTGTGTCTTTAAAACTAAACATATCGTATAAATACTGCCAAAAACATACTATTATAGTTGAATTGGTGAACAATTAACTGTAAAACAGTAATTTGGAGACCTCAACCTATAAAAAATAAAAAAGCCATATTATAAAAAAGCCCATACTAGACGGTGGTCACTACCCCTAGTGGTCAGAGCATATATATTTAAATACTCGTTTCCATAGGCCTCGAGTTTATAAACAGACATTCCTAACCATACGAATTCTGATGAACATAATAACAAGCGGTATGGCAGCAAAAACACGCCTTATATATAAGACGCTTAAATACCGAAGAATTGCACAGACACGTCTAAACAAAAAAAAAGCCTCCATTGCTGGAAGCTTCTTTGAAATTAAGGTTGGTTAGTTAGATGCAACTTAATTTACAAGCAATTTTTTTGTAGCGACACTAGCACCTTGTTTCATGTTTACAAAATACATTCCAGGGTTTAAACTAGAGATATTAAGTTGAGACCGTACCGTTTGCGCAGGGATGACTTGTTTTCCTAAAAGATCATATACGGAGACTTCTAGGGCTTCACTTGAAACTGTAGAGAATTTTACAAGCCCACTGGCTGGGTTTGGATATAGTTTTACTGAACTTAAAAACTGATCGTCGACTCCTGCTGTTGGAGCTTTCCAGAAATAAACATTATCAACATACATTGTTGTATCATCTACAATGTCAACTAAAACTTGGTCTACACGACCCTGCGCCGTGGCGTCCCATGTCCCTTGTGCCTGACTAAAATTGCTTATATCTATATCAATACTATTCCATTGACCTGCTGTAAGGCTTGCTATTGGGTAAATAGAGTTACCTTCATGTGGACCGTTTGCTGCATCTAGAATCTTAATTAAAAGACCAGCACCAGCACTTGGTAGTTGTGGAAGCCATACATCCACATGTAAAGTGTGATTTGTAATATCAATCGGAGTTGTAATTGCAAACGGTAAAAAGTTGGTTGTTTTTAACACTGGGTTACTTGCATGAGTTTCTGCGGTAACACCTTCACCCCAACCTGGGCTTGTACTACTGGCTACATCTGTATATGCATCACTAAAAAGTGAGATGACATCAGCAGCATTTTTGGTTGGTGTTGGAGCTGCTACATTAGGTGGTGTTGGACAAGCGGCACATGTTGAACCGCCACAGTCTATACCTGTTTCATCTTGATTTTGAATACCATCGCTACAGCTTGCCGCAGCGCTAGTAGTTAATGAAACATTATCATAATAAACTCCATGAGTGACACCAAAACCTCCCATTAAAAACCCAATCTGAACATTACTATTGGTAGAAGTGGCATTAAACGTTGCAGTGTAGGTAGTCATAGTGGTAGTAAGACTAAAATTCTGTCTAAATTGATCATTCCATATTCCAACATTCTGAATCGCTAATGTAATATCTCTAGCCGCATCTGCTCGGGCATCGAAAGATATGGTATATTCTTGTGCGTTAGTAAATGCTAAACTTCCTTGTACTAACTGAGTACCCCAAGGATCTCCTGCAGAAGCGGTGGTTGCGAATGCTGCTTCACCACTTACCACGGAACCTCCTGTAAGAGCCCAATTAGCGTCACCATTGGAGAAATCTCCATTAGTTAGTAATTCTGTTTGTGAAAACCCAATTGATATCATCAACAAGGATAATAATAAAGTAATTTTTTTCATAATAAATAAATTTAGAGTTATACCTCCAATATTAAGAAACACACCTCTTGATGGGCAAATTTTTGACTACAACAAAAAATATACATTATGTAATTTTTAGATAAAATTATTGTGATATCCATACTTTAATCAGTAATAATTAAGAATTATTTATATAGATTGCATTTTAAAAGAAAAAAGACGATGCAAAAGTCAAGAGACTGTTGTGGCATTGTATAGTTTGTGTAAGGCATGCAAATTGCATTAAAAATTGTGAATTTTATGGATTTAGGAGAATTTTCACTAGTTTTAAAAACTATTATAGAAATCGTCTTAAATAAACAAAAAAATGAGCAACACCTATTATGACCCCTCCGATCTACGGAAATTTGGAAACATCACAGAATGGAACGAAGAACTGGGTAAAAAATTTTTTGACTACTACGGCAGCGTATTTGAGGAAGGGGCTTTATCGGCACGAGAAAAATCGCTTATCGCCCTAGCAGTATCACATGTGGTAAAGTGTCCCTACTGCATCGATGCCTATACTCAAGATGGCTTAAAACGAGGCATCACCAAAGAAGAAATGATGGAAGCCGTCCATGCGGGAGCTGCTATAGAAAGTGGTGCTACCCTAGTACATAGTGTACAAATGATGAATAAGTATAAAAAATTATCCATGTAATCGATGAAACTTAAGTCCCTAAAAAAACGCGAAAATGAACTTGCCAATGCCAAACGTCAATTAGAAATTTTGTCGAATGGCATTTTTCAAAATGAAGAACTTCCTAAGTTTAGCAGCAAATTAGCAGCACAAGATCAATTTCCACTCAAACCCAAAACCTTAGAAATCCTTCAAATCAATGTAGGGTATATGTGTAATCAGGTTTGTGCACACTGTCATGTAGATGCAGGTCCCGATCGTAAAGAAATCATGACTCGTGAAACGATGCAGCAGTGTTTGGATGTCATTAGAGCTACCGGCGCACATACGCTAGACCTTACTGGTGGTGCACCCGAAATGAATCCTGATTTTAGATGGTTTATTGAAGAAGCTACAAAAGTAGGCGTCAAAGATATGATCGTGCGCTCCAATTTGACCATTATTACAGCGAATAAAAAATATAATGATTTGCCAGCGTTTTTCAAAAAACATAAGGTACATGTCATCTCCTCTATGCCGCATTGGACGGAAGGAAAAACAGATCAACAACGAGGTGATGGAGTGTTTAATGCCTCCATCAAAGCCTTAAAAATGTTAAACGACGTGGGCTATGGCATGCCAGGATCCGATCTGAAATTAGATTTGGTGTATAACCCTTCAGGAGCGTTTTTGCCAGGAGATCAAATGGCCTTAGAGGCAGATTTCAAAAAAGCATTAGCCGCAAATTTTGACATTCAATTTCATAATTTATTTTCGATCACCAACCTCCCCATCAGTCGCTTTTTAGATTACCTCATCGCCTCTGAAAACTATGAAGATTATATGTACAGTTTGGTAGAGGCCTTTAATCCAGCAGCGGTAGATAATGTCATGTGTACCAACACCCTTTCGGTTAGTTGGGACGGTTGGCTCTACGATTGTGACTTTAATCAAATGCTAGAATTAAAGGTGGATAGTCCTGTGCAGCATATTAGTGATTTTAATAAAGATGCACTGAGTAAACGCACAATTCGTGTGTCGCAACACTGTTATGGTTGCACGGCTGGCGCAGGAAGTAGTTGTCAAGGTACCGTTGTATAATATGATCCAGAAATTCCTTTTTATAAGTTTTATCGCACTCTCTACAAATGGATTTGGACAGCCTTCTATTGCAGATGTTCTGAATAAATTTAATGAGCATTCTGTACCTTATATTCATGTGGAGGCCCTTAGTAGATTAGAAACGCTTCCCATTTTGTTGGACACGCGCGAAAAAGCTGAGTATGACGTGAGCCATTTAGACAAAGCAATCCATGTTGGGTTTGATGACTTTGAAATTTCAAAAGTTGTAAATCGAATTCAAGACAAAACTAAGATGATTGTGGTCTACTGCTCTATTGGCGTTCGTTCGGAACGTATTGGAAAAAAACTCCTAGCCGAAGGCTTCACCACTGTTTATAACCTCTATGGCGGAATTTTTGAATGGATAAATAAAGACCAAAACGTCTACACTAACGCACAGCAACGCACCACAAAAATACACCCCTACTCCAAAACATGGGGCGCTTACGTATTAAAAGGAATCAAAGTATATGACTAAAAATCTGATTATTGTTTTTGTAAGAAACCCCGAGTTAGGAAAAGTCAAAACTCGACTTTCCAAAACTATTGGAAACCAAAAGGCATTGAAAACATATAACCTATTGCTCGACCATACAAAGGCTGTACTCGACAAACTGTCTTCTGATAAAGTTGTGTATTACTCTGAAGAAATTCAATACAATGACTTATGGAGTGATACACACTATCAAAAAAAACAACAAAAAGGCGACGACTTAGGCGCGCGAATGGAAAATGCTTTTGAGACGGCTTTCAAAGAGGGTTATAAAAATGTTGTGATTGTAGGAAGCGATTTATATGACTTAAGGCCCACACACCTAGAGGCTGCTTTTAAGGCCTTAGAAACTCATGAGTTTGTGTTAGGGCCGTCACTAGATGGAGGGTATTATTTGTTAGGCATGAAAACACTGTACCCTGCACTATTTAAAAGTAAAAACTGGGGAACCAGTAGTGTCTTGGAAGACACCTTAAAAAATTTAAAACAAGAAAATGTTAAACTTTTGGAAGCCTTAAATGACATTGATACATTTGAAGACCTGAAGGAGCAACCAGAGTTATTAAAAAAAATAAAGGAATTATGATGAAACTCATTGAAGAGACTACGGACTACCTTAAAGAAAAAGGGGTTGAAGCTCCTGAAATTGGAATTATACTAGGCACAGGACTAGGGCAGCTTGTAAACCATGTTGAAATTATAAAAGAAGTGAGTTACAATCACATTCCTAACTTCCCTACAGCAACAGTTGAATTTCATAAAGGGAAATTAATATACGGAATTCTAGAAGGCAAAAAAGTAATTGTCATGCAAGGCCGATTTCATTTATATGAAGGTTATACATTGCAAGATGTGACCTATCCTGTTCGCATCATGAAGCAGTTGGGGATTTCAACACTTTTAGTATCCAATGCTTCAGGTGCTTTAAACTTAGACTACAACAAAGGCGAACTCATGCTTATTGAGGACCACATCAACCTACAAGGCGGTTCTCCTCTAGCCTTCAAAGGTGTGGAGCATTTAGGCGAACGTTTTGTAGATATGAGTGCGCCCTATGACATCGCACTAAACCGCAGTTTTAAGGACATTGCCCATAAAAACAATATTAAATTACATTCAGGCGTTTATGTAAGTGTTTTTGGTCCTCAACTTGAAACCCGTGCAGAATATAAAATGTTGAGACTAATGGGAGCAGATGCCGTTGGCATGAGTACCGTACCCGAAATTATTGTGGCAAATCACCTTAAACTAAAAGTGGCCGCAGTATCTGTATTGACAGATGAATGTGACCCAGAACATTTAGAACCCGTTGATATTTCTGAAATTATAGCAATGGCTACAAAAGCTGAACCCGATATGATTACACTATTTAAAGAATTAATAAAAACCCTATAAATGAGCTACCTAGACACCACCCACGATGTTTATAAAGACGCAGCCCTCAGTCCAGATATTGGACTTTGTTGTACGACCAACCCTATTTGGGAACTCCCAGGACTGAAAATTCCTAAAATTATGCAAGAAATGAACTATGGTTGCGGAAGCACAGTTCATGCACGCGACCTGACCAACAACCCCAAAATACTGTATGTCGGCGTTGGCGGTGGTATGGAGTTGCTACAATTTGCGTATTTCAGTCGTCAAAAAGACGGCGTGATTGGCGTAGATGTTGTTGATGAAATGCTGGAAGCTTCCAAGAAAAACTTCATCGAAGCCGAAGCACAAAACCCGTGGTTTGACAAAGAGTTTGTAAGCCTCAAAAAAGGGGATGCGCTCAACTTACCTGTTGAAGACAATAGTATTGATGTTGCTGCACAAAACTGTTTGTTTAATATTTTTAAAGTCGAAGACCTGAAAAAAGCGATCTCTGAAATGTATCGCGTTCTGAAACCGCACGGAAAATTGGTGATGAGCGATCCTACATGTGAACAACCCATGAACGAGACCCTTCGTGAGGATGATCGTCTTAGAGCCCTGTGTTTAAGCGGCAGTATTCCTATTGCTGAATATGTAAAAATGCTCACCGATGCTGGATTTGGAACCATCGAAATTCGAGCCAGAAAACCGTATCGAATTTTAGACCCACTGCACTATAATACGGACGAATTAATTTATATTGAGTCCATAGAAGTTGCAGCGATTAAAGATCCTATGCCTACAGATGGCCCTTGTATATTTACAGGAAAAGCAGCGATCTATTATGGCAAAGACGATTATTTTGATGATAAAAACGGACATGTATTATTAAAAAATCAACCTTTAGCTATTTGTGATAAAACAGCTAATGCCCTAATAAACTTGAACCGAGACGACATCTACTTTAGCGACTCCACCTTTCATTATGACGGGGGCGGTTGCTGTTAATCTACACTACTGATGATGAAAAAATTCCTAATCTACATTGTATTGGCGTGTTCATGGACCGCCAGTACACAAACAATGGACCATTCCAAATGGACTGACATCCTGCAAGCTTATGTGGCTGACAATGGAAAAGTAAACTATAAAGGCTTACTAAATAACCGAGCCGTCTTGAATGACTACCTTAACGATTTGGCATCGAATGCACCCGAAGATAGCTGGAGCATAGCTGAAAAGAAAGCCTATTGGATCAATGCGTATAATGCCTATACCATTCAATTAATTCTTGACAACTACCCGATAGAAAGTATTAAAGATTTAAAAAATCCGTGGGGACAACAGTTTATTGAAATTGGTGGTAAAACAATTACTCTGAATACAATTGAACATGAGATCTTAAGACCTATGGGCGATTCTCGTATTCATTTTGCAATTGTCTGTGCCTCCGAATCCTGTCCAAAACTTTTGAATTGTGCTTTTGAAGCTGAGATACTTAAAACACAATTAGATCAGGCCGCGCATGAATTCATAAATGATCCTTCAAAAAATAGCATAACCTCATCAAAGATTTCAATATCAAAAATATTTAAATGGTTTAAATCTGATTTTCCTAAGGGTGAGGATTTTATAAACTATCTGAATACCTACAGTACGGTGAAAATCTCCCCTGAACCAAAAATTAACCATCAAAATTACAACTGGTCACTAAATGAATAACATCAGTATCATTATTCCTGTACTGAACGAGGCTAAAAATATAGCAAGATTACTTGTCTATTTACAACATAATACTAGCCCCAAATTAATTTCAGAAATTCTAGTTATTGACGGAGGTAGTACAGATGGCTCTCAGGAAATAGTATCTGAAATTTCGAAAAAACATCCTAATATTGTAGGCATAAATAGTCCAAAAGGGCGTGCAAAACAAATGAATTTGGGCGCTTCACAATCCAAAGGAACAGTGCTCTATTTTTTGCATGCGGATTCCGTTCCACCTCTAAATTTTGATCGCTATATCTTGGAGGCATTACTCAAAGGGGCAAAAGCAGGGTGTTTTAAAATGAATTTTGACAGTCCACATTGGTGGCTAAAATTGGCTGGGTGGCTCACACAATTCAATTGGAAATCCTGTCGCGGAGGCGATCAAAGTTTATTTGTAGAAAAAACAGTCTTTGAAAATTTAGGAGGTTATAATGAGAACTTCATTGTTTGTGAGGACAATGAATTTATTTACAAACTTTATGACCAGTATGATTTTGAAGTCCTTCCCTATTGGCTGACCACCTCATCACGAAGGTATGTTACAAATGGAATTTGGACATTACAATATCATTTTTGGATGATTCACCTAAAAAAATTATGTGGAGCAACGCCAAAAACACTAGAAGCATATTATCTAAAATATATTCATTAACTTTATAATTCTAAACGCCTAGAGTTTTAGAATCGGTCTTTAAGTCCTAATCCCCAAAAACTTATTTAGTATGGAACATATTGCAATTATTGGAAATGGAATTTCTGGAATCACAGCAGCCAGGCATATCCGAAAACTATCCAATAAAAAAATTACCGTCATCTCATCCGAAACTGAGTATTTTTTTTCTAGAACAGCATTGATGTATGTCTATATGGGACATATGAAATTTAAGCACACACAACCCTATGAAAATTGGTTTTGGAAGAAAAACGACATTACACTCAAAAAAGGGGTTGTAAAACAAATTGATACCACACAAAAAACACTGATTTTCTCTGACGGAGAACAGCTTGATTTTGATAAACTTATAATAGCAACTGGAAGTAAACCCAATAAATTTGGTTGGCCTGGTCAAGACCTAAAAGGGGTGGTGAGCTTGTATCACAAACAAGACTTAGAAGCCATTGAGGCCTATGCGCCAAATAATACCGTTTGTAAACATGCCGTTATTGTAGGTGGAGGACTGATAGGTATTGAGCTTGCCGAGATGTTTCATTCGCGTCATATTTCCGTTACCTTTTTGGTAAGAGAACGCAGCTACTGGGATGCTATTTTGCCAAGTGGTGAAAGTAAAATGATCAACCATGAAATTCGAAAAAACGGCATAAACTTACGCTTAGAGTCAAATTTAAAACAAATAAATTCTGATGCAAATGGCCATGTGAAATCGATTGTCATTACAGAAACAGGAGAAGAAATTGACTGTGATGTTGTAGGGTTAACTGCTGGAGTCTCACCAAATATTGGATTTTTAGAATCCTCCGCCATTGAAACCAATCGTGGAATTTTGGTAGATCGAAATTTACAAACCAACATCAAAGACATTTATGCTATTGGCGACTGTGCAGAACAACGCATTGCTGTTGAAGGCAGAAGACCCATCGAAGCCGTATGGTATACTGGACGAATCATGGGCGAAACTGTGGCGCAAACCATTTGTAAAAAAGAAACCCTTTATACCCCAGGACATTGGTTCAACTCTGCTAAATTTTTTGATATTGAGTATCAAACCTATGGCTGGGTAAATAGCGAACAACATATGAAAGCTAATGAATCCCATTTTCATTGGATGCACCCCGATCAAAATAAATGTTTGACCATCGCTTTTGATAAAACCACGAAAAAATTCCTGGGAATTAACACCTTTGGAATTCGAATGCGACATGAGGTTTTTAACCGCTGGCTCAACCAAAATAAATCTGTAGACTATGTGTTAGAACACCTAAAAATCGCCCACTTTGATCCTGAATTTTATAAGACCTATTACCACGATGTTCTTGGAAAATTTAATTCCGAAAACAATAGGAATCTGAAACTGAAAAATAAAAGTTGGTCACAAATTTTCACCCTAAAATCATAATATGAAATTAACACGAACCTTAGGACTTGGTCTCATACTAGCTGTTTTTATCCTATTTATCAGCCTACTATTCATGGGGCAATACAAACTGACATCTGCTACTTTTGAGAAATTTATAAACCAAAACAATATCACGAGTTCCGAGTTTATTAAAGATTTGGAAAATAGTGTCGTTGACACTGAATTTTCAACACCTTTTTATCTCGCCAATTCGATTGCCAAGGCAGTCAAATCCGCCAATACCTATCATAAAGAAAACAAAGAATGGGGAAAAGTCATTTGGACAAAACCACACAGTTTGGCCTATCAAATGGTAAAATCTTCTGGCACAGGTATTGTGGTTAAAAACAAACTACCCCTTTGGTTTTTGAGTTTTGGGCTTGCCATTTTAGGAGCACTAATGTTTATGCTACCCGCTCTCAGTCTAAAAGGACCACCAGGCATAAAAAATAATAACATATTTCATAGCAGCGCCACCAACAGAGGATGGATTGCATGGTTTGTTTTTGTCTTTTTAATTTTGTTTTATTTGGTCTTATATTTTAGGCCTAGCTATATGATAAATTGGATTTATTTAGTAGATCCTATAAGTGAATCTCTTAGCGGTAACCCCGCCAGTCAATGGTTTTTATATGGGTTCTTGTACTGTGTGATCATGACAGTAATGGCCGTTCGTATGTATATCAAATACCGACACAATAAATATCAGGTTTTAAGAACAACTTCTGTTTTGTTTTTTCAGATTGTATTCGCCTTTTTAATTCCAGAGATTCTCGTTCGATTCGAGAAACCTTGGTATGACTTTAAAAATGCATTTCCACTAGATTACGACTTTTTCTTTCGTTGGAATTTGAACGAATTATTAGAAAGCGGTGGGTTTGGCTTGTTTATTTTAGTGTGGGGTGTTTTATTAACTTTGGTAATTGTACCTGTTATGGTTTACTTTTTTGGTAAACGTTGGTATTGTTCATGGGTCTGTGGCTGTGGTGGACTCGCTGAAACCTTAGGTGATCCTTATCGACAATTATCTGATAAGTCCTTATTTTCTTGGAAAGTAGAACGTTGGCTCGTCCATGGTGTACTCGTGTTTGCTTTGTTGATGACAGGGTTGACTTTATATGGCTATTTTTCGGAGAGCTATGACGTTCTCGGCATCAAAGTACAAACACTACAAGACATCTACGGCTTTTTGATTGGCTCTATATTTGCAGGCGTGATTGGTACCGGATTCTATCCTATTTTTGGCAATAGAGTATGGTGTAGATTTGGATGTCCGCTAGCTGCCTATATGGGCGTAATTCAGCGCTTTAAATCAAGGTTTAGAATTACTACTAATGGAGCACAATGTATCTCTTGTGGCAATTGCTCTACTTATTGTGAACAAGGGATTGATGTTCGCGCCTATGCACAAAAGGGCGAAAACATCGTTCGTGCAAGTTGTGTGGGCTGTGGCATTTGTAGTGCTGTATGTCCAAGAGGGGTTTTAAAACTGGAAAACGGTCCAGAAGAAGGACGTATTGGAAGCAGTGATATCATGCTAGGCAATGAGATGAATTTAATGAATCAACTCCATGATAAATAAGCCAGCTATTGAATAATTTAAATCAAACCAATCATAGTATAAAAGTCATTATACCGGCTTATAATGAAGAAGAATCGATTGGAAATGTCATTCGAGACATTCCATCAATTGTGGACGAAATTATCGTTGTTAATAACAACTCAACAGATGCTACCTCACAAAATGCTCTAGAGGCTGGTGCCACTGTTTTATCAGAACCAAAAAGTGGATATGGCAATGCTTGTCTAAAAGGGATTGACTACATCAAACACCAAAAAACTGAAACAGCTATCGTAGTATTTTTGGATGGTGACTATAGTGATTACCCTGAAGAACTCCACAAAATTATTGCACCCATCATTGAAGATAATATTGATTTTGTCATTGGAAGTCGGGTTGAAAAATTTCGCGAAAAAGGCGCTATGCAGCCCCAACAAATTTTTGGAAACTGGCTGGCCACTACTCTAATGCGCATTTTCCTTAAATCAAGATTTACAGATTTAGGACCCTTTAGAGCAATTAAATACTCTACGTTATTAAGTTTAAAGATGGAGGATCAGACGTATGGATGGACTGTTGAAATGCAACTTAAAATTTTAAAGCAAAATTTTACTTATACTGAAATTCCCGTAAAATATAGGAATAGAATAGGAGTTTCAAAGGTTTCTGGTACAATAAAAGGTAGTATCTTTGCAGGAATTAAGATATTAACTTGGATATTCAAATACAGTTTTAAGTAATGCTTTTAGAAATCATTATAATTTTTATATACTCTATTGCCCTCATATTGATTTTTATGTATGCCTTGGCACAATTAAATTTATTATTTAATTATTTAGGCGCTAGAAAAACTCAGGGAAACTCCCCAAAATTTGATTTTTCAAATAGTGATGAGATTCCTTTCGTAACCATACAACTTCCTGTGTTTAATGAGATCTATGTAATGGATCGCTTATTGAAAAATATTGTTCTAATAGATTATCCGAAGGACAAATTAGAAATTCAGGTTTTAGACGACTCAACTGATGAGTCGGTAGAATCTACGGCGACTTTGATAAACTCCTTACAAAAAGAAGGGTTTGACATTCAACACATTCAAAGAACGAACCGTAAAGGGTTTAAGGCTGGGGCGTTAAAAGAAGGTTTAGTTGGAGCTAAAGGAGAATATATCGCCATATTTGATGCGGATTTTTTACCTCAAACCGACTGGCTCAAACGTACAATTCCATTTTTTAAAGATGACGCAGTAGGTGTAGTTCAAACGCGCTGGGGTCATATCAACCGCAATTACTCTGTACTCACAAAAATACAAGCCTTTGCTTTAGATGCTCATTTTACTCTGGAACAGGTAGGACGAAATTCTAAAGGACACTTTATCAACTTTAATGGTACTGCCGGTGTCTGGCGAAAAACGTGTATTATTGATGCCGGAAATTGGGAAGGCGACACGCTAACAGAAGATCTTGATTTGAGTTATAGAGCTCAACTTAAAGAATGGAAATTCAAATACTTAGAAAATGTTGAAACCCCTGCAGAGTTACCTGTTGCCATTAGCGCCGCAAGATCTCAACAGTTTCGTTGGAACAAAGGTGGGGCGGAGAATTTTCAAAAAATGATGTGGCGCGTATTAAAAAGTAAAAACATTTCTGCAAAGACAAAACTACACAGTTTGTTACATTTACTGAACAGCACCATGTTTTTAAATGTATTAATTGTGGGGATTTTAAGTATCCCAATGCTATATATAAAAAACGAATATGCTCATTTGAGACTCTATTTTTATGTCATGAGCTTTTTTGTGGTTAGTACACTTATTTTCTTTATTTGCTATTGGTTCATGTACAAAAAAACACATGGGTCTAGTCTAAAAAGTTTTGTGCGATACATCGTACTATTTTTTACATTTTTCTCGATTGCCATGGGCTTCTCTTTACACAATTCAATTGCTGTTTTAGAAGGTCATTTTGGAAAAAGAAGCGACTTTGTGCGCACCCCAAAATTTAATATTAATGCCCTTTCTGATAACTGGAAAACAAATAAATACCTCAAGAAAAACATCTCAGTACATGTGATATTTGAAGGCATCTTAATGCTGTATTTCGGATTTGGAATGTATAGCGCTTTTGTTGTAGGCGATCAAGGTGGCGATTTTGGACTGTTCCCTTTTCATTTGATGCTGTTTTTCGGATTTGGGTTTGTGTTTTTCAAATCGATATCATCTAAAGTTTAACCTCTTATCCCCTGGCTTGTGGAATTTAATAGGTCAATCATAAATTCAAAAAACACCCTATTTCTTTGGAGTGGTCTCAGTATGGTTTTATATGCTGTATGGGCTTACGATCTGGCACGTTTTGAACACGTCAAACTGCTCACGGTATATAGCGTTCTTTTTGGTTGTTATTATTTAATCTTAAAACAACTCAACATAAAAGAGCAGCATCTAACCTATTTAGCAATCGGATTGCGTCTGGTATTTTTGTTAGCAATTCCAAATTTATCTCAAGACTTCTATCGTTTTATATGGGATGGTCGGTTAATTTTATCAGGGCTCAACCCCTACCTGACAACTCCGAATAATTTAATGGTTTCTCAACCTGATGTATTCCCGCAGATGAAAGCTCTTTTTGAAGGCATGGGGCCGTTAAGCGCAAGTCATTATTCGAATTACCCACCAATTCACCAACTGCCTTTTATTATCGCAGCAGTACTCTCTAAGAACAGTATTTTGGGGGCGGTGGTAGTGCTGAGACTTCTATTGATTGCTGCGGATTTAGGAATCCTCTTTTTTGGCAAAAAATTGCTAAGTAAACTCCTACTTCCTACAAGAAATATATATTGGTATATCCTAAATCCGTTGGTCATTATCGAACTGACTGGTAACCTTCATTTTGAAGGTCTAATGCTCTTCTTTTTTATAATAGCGTTATATTATGTTCATAGCCAAAAATGGCATTTGGCCGCTCTTACAATGGCATTATCGATAACTGTAAAACTAGTACCTATTCTAAGCTTACCATTATTTTTAAACAAATTAGGTTGGAAAAAAAGCATTCGATTTTACTTATGTATTGGCGCTATTTTTATACTACTTTTTTTGCCCTTTTTAAGTGGCCATTTTTTCGAAAATTATAGCGCAACAATTGGCCTTTGGTTTTCTAAATTTGAGTTTAACGCCAGTTTTTATTATTTCTTAAAATGGGTGCTAGAAGCGACAACCAACCTGACACTAATTCATACCATGGGCATAATCGTAGCGAGTTATCTTACGCTGCACAGCAGTTTCTTTTTACTTCGTAAAAATAATCAAACAACTGCACTTATTCATAGAATATTATGGGTGCTTAGCGGCTATTTTTTAATCTCAACCACAGTACACCCTTGGTATATTGTAAGTCTATTGTTGCTCTCTGTGTTTACGACTTATAAGTTCGCGCGGGTTTGGAGTTTAACCTTGATTTTCAGCTATTTCGCTTATCATCAATTTAGTGTTGATGAAGCTTGGTATATGCTGTGTTTGGAATACCTCCCCGTATTGGGTGTTTTGGTATGGGAATTATTTAATCAAAGGGCTTCGCGAAAATTAAAGCATCATTAGATTACTGATTTCTTGCTCAGTAAGATGTTTCCAATGGCCTCTTGGTAAATCTTTCTTAGAAAGAGGACCAATCGTCACACAATCCATTTTGACAATCTCGTATTTGAAGTGATCAAAAATCAATCTTAAGATAGTATTTCCAGTATTTTTAATCTGAAGACCCAATTCGTTTTTTGGAGCACCTTCGATATAACTAATCGCCTCAACCGACACGAGTTTTCCTTCATATTTAAAGCCTTCTTGTATACTTTTTAAATGTTCAAACTTTAAAGGTTTGTCCAATTCCATATGAAACAAACGGGTCACTCCATGTTTGGAATTGGTAAACTTCGCATGCATTTGCTCATCATTGGTAAATAAAATTAATCCAAGTGAATTTCTTCCCAAACGCCCAATCGGTCTGATTTTTGCATCTGTAGCATTGGCTACTAAATCCATCACCGTACGGCCTTTACCTTCACTAGTTGTGGTAGCAAATCCTTTCGGTTTATTTAATAAAACATAAGCTTTTTTCTCAGGATTAATACGGGCACCATCAAAACGAACTTCATCTTCCAAACGGACTTTATAACCCATTTCGGTGACAACTTTTCCATTGACCATAACACTCCCAATACTGATGTGCATATCTGCCTCACGACGCGAGCACATTCCAGAATTTGAAATGTATTTGTTTAAACGAATTTCATCAGGGTTAGAATTAGCTTTCGCCTTAGGCTTAGAAGGCGTAGACTTTTTCTTTGTATAAGAGGTTTCAGGCGTCTTCAATTTTGAAGGCCTAGACTTTCCTACACGTCTATCTGATTTCTTGTTTACTTTTGCCATGATTAATTTTTTGCAAATGTAACGCATTCATAAATAATGTGCGTCATATTTTTACTTATAATAGCTTGGACAGAATGAGCGATGGATTTAATAAAACAATGCTAAAAACACCTAAAAGAATAAGAAGCTTTAACAGCTTATGAATGTGCACATATTGTTGTTGGCGTTGGGCATTATACACCATAAATACAACTATAGAAAGAAGACTTATACTTGCATAAAAGAAATAATCCATCTTCCCTAAGTCATATATAGACACTAAGTAACTCGTCACAAAAATATTAATTGCAACCAAGATAACGATCATTAATTTAGCCGTTTTCTCACCATAAACAACGGGGACTGTTTTATAACCTAGAGTTAGATCGCCTTTTAAATTTTCTAAATCCTTAACTAATTCTCGCATCGCTAAAATGAGGAATAAATAGAACCCAAAGACAAATATCAAGCCGCTATAGTTTTTGTAATACAAAAAAATTGCAAAAAAGGGTGTGATGGTTAAAATCGCTGAAATCAGGTTTCCTACAATGGGCATTTTTTTAATTTTATGAGAATAAAACCAAATCGAAAAAATATAAACTGAGAAAAATAAAACAGATCTAAAAGAGACATAGCTTGCAATGATAACGACAATAAAATTAATTATAAAATAGAGAATTAGCTTGGTATTTTGACTGACATATTGCTCCAAAACTGACTGGTGTGGGCGGTTTATGACATCTTTTTCGGTATCATAAAAATTGTTGATGATATACCCTGAGGCAATGGCACCAACCGTTGCTATTATTAATGCAAAAAGAAGGCGGTCAAATAAAATTTCTGAAAGTGACTGATTTGGCGCCATAATAAAAATCGCCGTAATGTATTGGGCAATAACAATGAGTGCTAAATTAAACCCTCTAACGACTACAAACATGCTAAATAATTTTAGCATAATTTGTTTTTGAGTTGACGAAAACATAATAAAGATTTAGAAGTTATAAACGACTTCTAATTTATAATCAGTAAGTACTTTTTGAGCAGCTTGAAAATCTTCTGTAAAGCCCAAAATATAACCTCCTCCACCAGATCCACAAAGTTTTAGATAATAGGCATTGGATTCAATCCCTGCTTTCCAAATGGTATGAAATTGCTTGGGAATCATTGGTGCAAAATGATTTAAAACAACTTTTGACAGCTGTTTAGTGTTTTTGAAAAGAGACTTAATATCGCCTTTCAAAAAATCTTCTACACAAGCATCCGTGTGTTTTATGAATTGATTTTTAAGCATCGTTCTGAAACCTTCGTGTTTCATTTTTTCCATAAAAATCCTAACCATCGGCGCTGTTTCACCAGTGATACCACTATCTAAAAGAAATACGGCGCCTTTCCCATTCGTGTTTTGAGAAGGAATGCCCGTAGCTTCTATATTATTTTGAGAATTGATAAGAATTGGAATACTTAAATAACTATTTAAAGGGTCTAATCCTGAAGATTTTCCATGGAAAAACGATTCCATTTCAGAAAAAATTGCTTTTAGTTTTAATAATTTATCGCGAGTTAGATTTTCTAAAACCGTGATTTTATCTTGTGCATATTTATCATACAAAGCCGCCACTAAAGCACCACTACTTCCAACACCATAGCCTTGTGGGATAGAAGAATCAAAGTACATTCCAGCATTAACATCTTGTTGTAATTGATCGAGCTCAAAGCTTACTAAATTGGGATCTATCTTTGAAAGATACTGTATAAACTTCTTTAAATTTAGGTTTGAATCAATGGCTAATTGATTTGGATTGTCCTCCATTTTCAAAGCACCATTATAAAAATTATAGGGTATGGAAAGTCCTTTAGAATCTTTAATAATTCCATATTCTCCGAAGAGCAATATTTTTGAATAAAAAAGTGGTCCTTTCATAAAGCTGAATTATACTTGTATTTTCCCCTAATTAATTACACTCCAAATATACATTAAATTTTTATTTGTTGTGCACCCTGACCTAACTTGTCTTCAATAAAATGGCCATTTTGACAATACACTGCCAACTCAGTTTCTATGAATTTCTGGATTTCATCTGCTTCATTATCAGGAAATAACACATGAACATTGGCACCTGCATCTAGAGTAAAACAAATATGAAGCCCTGTTTTTGCTCTGAATGCCCAGATTTTATTTATAATTTCAAGCGTATTGGGTTTCATTAATATAAAATACGGATCGCTGCTCATCATCATGGCGTGAAGTGTGAGTGCTTCACGTTCTACGATGCTAATGAACGCCGTTAAGTCCCCAGATTTTAGAACCGATATCAAGGCATCCATATTGGAATGTGCCTGTGCAAAACGCTGTTTGGCAAATGAATGGTTGTGCATCAAATTATGACCAACGGTACTACTGACTTGCTTCTCGCCTTTATCAACCAAAAGAATGGTGTCGCAGTAGTTTTTAAAGTTGGGATGCACGGCATAAGGATACTTGATTCCTACCAAATCCGAACTTCCTTTAATATTTGTATGAGTGCCCCATACTATTAAATCGCCTTCAACACTACGACAGGCGCTTCCAGAGCCTAAACGAGCCAAAAAGGAGGCTTTTTTGTTGAAAAATTCTTTTGAAATATCTGGATTTAATTGTTGTTCTATCTGCATTAAACACAATGCCAAAGCACTCATTCCTGATGCCGAAGAGGCAATTCCTGAACTGTGAGGAAAGGTGTTTGACGTTTCAATTCTAAAATGATATGAAGCTAAAAAAGGCAAATAGGCCTCAATTCTACTGAAAAATTGTTCGATTTTTGGCTTGAAATCTTCCTGTAATTCGCCATCCAAAAACACCTCAAAAGAAAAACCCTTTGATGTTTTTCTCTCAAACGTTAGCATTGTTGATGTTTTGCAGTTATTAAGTGTAAAACTAATCGACGGATTGGCTGGTATTTGATGTGCTTTTTTTCCCCAATATTTCACCAAAGCAATATTACTAGGAGCGCTATAGGCAACAACGCCGCTTTCTAAAAGGTGCTTATAAGGTTTTGGAATGAATTCGTTTGCAATCATAAAATTTATGTGAGCTACAAAGATACTAACTTCCCTTTATTAATTTGTTATTTTGAGAGCTCTTGTGCAGCGATAAAAGCACTGGTCCATGCATTTTGAAAATTGAAACCGCCAGTTACTGCATCAATATTTAAAACTTCACCGGCAAAAAACAGGTTTTTAAAATGCTTACTCTCAAAGGTTTTAAAATTGACCCCTTTTAGCTCAACGCCGCCTGCCGTCACAAACTCTTCTTTAAACGTACTTTTACCGTCCACCTTGAAAATAGCTTCCGTCAGTTGACTGGAGAGTTTTTGTAACTGCTGTTTATTAACCTCAGCCCAGCGAAGGTCGCTAGGAAAATTTGAAGCAATTACGAGTTGTTCCCACAAGCGCTTTGGAAGTTCAAATTGAGCCGATTTTAAAATTATTTTTTTAGGATATGCTGTTTTAATTTCCAACAAACGGTCTATACAATCTTCTAGTTCTTGTTTGATAAAATTTACCTTTAATTCAAACTTATACTGTCGCTCTGCCAATTCCAAAGCGCCATAGGCAGATAGTTTAAGAATGGAGGGCGCACTTAAACCTGTATGTGTAACCAGTAACGGCCCTTCGGATTCCAAACTGCTATTGACTATAGAGACATGGACATCCAAAGCCACAACTCCTGGGATTGTTTTAAGACGGGTATCGTTAATATTAAAGGTAAATAAAGAGGGAACAGGAGGAATGACTTGATGTCCAAGCGACTCCAATAATTTCCAGATTTTAGGATTACTCCCCGTTGCAATTAATAATTTAGGCGTTTTAAAAAGGCCTTTAGTCGTGTCAATCTGCCACCCATTAGTTTCATATTTAATACCCTGTACAGAATGATTTAAAAGGACCTCAATCTGATGCGTTTTAATTTCTTCTAAAAAACAATCTATTATGGTTTGTGACGAATTTGAAACAGGAAAAACCCGTCCATCGTCTTCAATTTTTAGAGGCACGCCGCGATCTTCAAACCATTGCATTGTATCTCCTGTCATATAAGTATGAAATGGCCCTCTTAATTCTTTTTTACCTCTAGGATAATTTAAGACTAGCTCCTGAGGAACAAACTCGGCATGGGTCACATTACAGCGACCACCACCCGAAATTTTTACTTTGGAAAGCACAGTAGAGCCCCGCTCTAAAATAGCTATTTTGAGGTTTGGATTTTGAGTAGCTGTATTGATTGCTGCAAAAAAACCTGCAGCACCTCCACCTACAATTAAAACGTCGAAATTATTCACGCTGTAAAAGTATGAAAAATGAGTCCCGGATTAGGGTGCTTTCAAATTTAGTTTTTAGGAAAATAATCAAGCTATTAACAAATAAGAACAATAGAAACATTTTGCAAAATGTGTTTTCATTAGAACAGCTTATTGAAAAACTAAGACTTGAAGGCCTTAAACAACAAAGCTTCTCAAAATGAGAAGCTTTGTTGTTGTTTAGTGCGGGCGGGGAGACTCGAACTCCCACACCTCGCGGCACTAGATCCTAAGTCTAGCGTGTCTACCAATTCCACCACGCCCGCTAAACATCCCTAATAACGGGGACGCAAATATAAACAATAGTTTATAAATACAAATAGTACAGTGAATTATTTATTTAAGATGATTTTTGTAGATTTACATTCACAATACTCAAACTATGAATTCATTACAATCTTACCTCAACACAAACAAGGATCGTTTTGTTCAAGAACTTTTCGAGCTTCTTAGAATTGCGTCTGTAAGTGCGGATTCAGCCTACTCTAAAGATGTGTTTAAAGCCGCTGATTTTGTAGCAGATAGTCTAAAAACTGCTGGCTGTGATAGTGTTGAAATTTGTCAAACCAAAGGATTTCCAATCATTTATGGCGAAAAAATAATAGACCCTAAGCTCCCAACCATTTTGGTATATGGTCATTATGATGTACAACCTGCAGATCCTATTGAGTTGTGGGACTCCCCTCCTTTTGAGCCTATTATTAAAAAAACAAAACTCCACCCGGAAGGTGCTGTCTTTGCACGCGGTGCATGTGACGATAAGGGTCAAATGTATATGCATGTCAAAGCTTTGGAATTTATGACTTCGACAAATCAACTGCCTTGTAACGTTAAATTTATGATTGAAGGTGAAGAAGAAGTTGGCAGTGATAACTTGGCTGAATTTGTAAAACACAACACTACCAAACTCAAAAATGATGTTATTTTGATTTCGGACACCGGAATGATTGCTAAAGATACGCCCTCTATTACCACTGGTCTAAGAGGATTAAGCTATGTCGAGGTCGAAGTAACAGGCCCAAATAGAGACTTACATTCTGGAATTTATGGTGGTGCCGTAGCAAACCCTATTAATGTATTAGCAAAAATGATCGCCTCTTTACATGATAATAATAATCATATTACCATCCCTGGATTTTATGATAAGGTAGAAAATTTATCTAATGATGAACGCGCTGAAATGGCAAAAGCACCATTTTCGTTAGAAAACTATAAAAAGTCTTTAGAGATTAATGCCGTTTATGGCGAAAAAGGCTATTCCACAAATGAACGCAACTCCATTCGTCCTACACTAGATGTGAACGGCATTTGGGGAGGTTATATTGGAGAAGGTGCCAAAACCGTAATTGCGAGTAAAGCCTATGCAAAAATCTCAATGCGTCTTGTACCTAATCAGGATTGTGAAGAAATTACTACGCTTTTTAAAGCCCATTTTGAAAACATTGCTCCAGAGGGAGTGACTGTAAAAGTGACTCCACATCATGGCGGTCAAGGCTATGTAACGCCTACAGATACTATTGGATATAAAGCAGCAGCAATGGCGTATAAGGACACCTTTGGCACAGCTCCAATTCCACAACGCGGCGGCGGAAGCATTCCTATTGTGGCACTCTTTGAAAAAGAATTAAAAAGTAAAACCATTTTGATGGGCTTTGGATTGGACAGTGATGCCATCCATTCTCCTAACGAACATTACGGATTGTATAATTACTTTAAAGGCATTGAAACCATACCATTATTTTATAAATATTTTACAGCACTTCAGGCATAGACTTCATAAAACCCCTTTGTTTTTTGTGTTTACTAAAGTGTTACACTCTTAATTTTAAATCTAACTTAACCTAATATGAAATCAAAGTATATCCTAGAATTTGCCGTCTTTGTTTGTGGTGCCGTTGTTATGGTGTTCGAACTTGTAGGCTCAAGAGTTATTGGCCCTTTTTTGGGGACGTCCCTATTTGTATGGACTAGCCTCATTGGAATTATTCTTGCAAGTTTAAGTCTTGGCTATTATTTAGGCGGGAAACAGGCCGATAAAAATGCCTCCATGTCGCGCTTGGCAAGAATCATTCTTTTGGCAGCAATTTGCATTGCGATTACCATCGGAATTAAAGATGTTTTACTACTATTTCTTCAGAAAAATGTTGGTGAAATTAGAATTGCTTCAGTACTTGCATCTGTTATATTGTTTATGCCTGCAAGCATCTATCTGGGTATGGTATCCCCGTATGCAGCAAAACTGAAACTTAGTAATTTAGATTCTACTGGACGAACGATTGGAAACCTGTATGCACTCTCTACAGCTGGCAGTATATTTGGGACACTATTTGCGGGGTTTTATTTAATCCCATTCTTTGGGACAAATAAACTGTTGATTTTATTAGCACTAATTTTAGTAGCCATTTCGATCGTTTTATCCTTAAAAACCCATATCAAATCAAAAGTTGCAGTCTTACTATTTCTTATGATGGGATTGATTGCATTTAATTTTTTGAACACGCTTCTGATTAAAAATGGATTCATCGATATTGACACTTCCTACAACAGAGTTTTTATTACAGATTCCAAACATGAGGAAAAGCAACTCACCATTAGACGGATGGGTATTAATAACGAAGGGCATTCCTCCATGTACTTGGAATCTGACGAATTGGTCTCTGAATATGCCAAAAGCTACCACCTGATACGTCATTTTTATCCTAATTTCAAAAACTGTCTAATGCTAGGCGGAGCAGGGTATTCATTTCCAAAAAGCTATCTCGAAACCTATCCAAATGCCGAAATTGATGTGGTTGAAATTGATCCAAAAGTAACACAACTGGCAAGAGATTACTTTAGATTAGAGGACAACCCACAACTCAATATTTTTCATGGTGATGGCAGGACGTATTTAAATCACAGTAAAAAAACTTATGACATCATTCTTGGAGACGCGTTCAATTCTTCCTATTCAATTCCTTATCAACTCACCACGCAAGAAGCTGCTCAAAAAATGCATGATATTCTCAGTGAAGAGGGCATCGTGATTTTAAATATCATCTCATCTATCGAAGGGGATTCGGGAAAGTTTTTCAGAGCAGAATATGCCACATTTAAATCCGTTTTTCCTCAGTTATTTGTATACCCTTTGCGTGACTCTAAAAATGGAAATACCATTCAAAATATATTTTTAATTGCCTCTAAGTCTAAATCTAAAAACTACTCCTTTTCAAATGAATCCCCAGAACTAGATATCCGTCTCAAAAAATTTTGGCGTAAAGAAATTACTAGTGAACTTCCAATTCTAACAGACGATTTTGCCCCCGTAGATTATTATATTGGCGCGGTTCAAAGTCAGCTTTCAAAATCCCATATGAAAAATGGGCTATGGAGTAAAGTCGAACGGTTTTTGGATCGATTATAAAACCCCATAAATCTCTAGAATTTTCTATTGGGGTGGTAAGGACTTATATCTAATGCTGTTTTTTGACATAAATTCGCCAACCAAGAATCCGAAACCATTACTTCCTTGAGTCCTTCTGATTTCAAGGCATTGATTTGAGTTGACTTCTTAGTTTTTTAGGCATATTTTGAACTACCATGGCATAACTATGGTCAATGAGTTCAAAGAGAAATTGAGGAGAAAACCCGCAGTTGTTTAAATAAATGGTGTTCCAATGTCTTTTATTGGTGTGAAAACCAGAATGAATGGAATCATAGTTATTCCGAAGCTCATCAGCATAGTCAGGGTCACATTTTAATGTGATGGAGGGTTTGCCTTGCTCCCAAGCTTCCAATGGACATAACGCAAATATTTTCCCTAGCACTTTATAAACTAAAGTACTTTCATCGAAAGGAAATTCTTCGGTGGTTTGTTCCTTTTTTAAACAATAGGATTGAATGGCATCAATTGTTATCATCAGGATTTAAGGGTTTCTTTATCATATAATTTATACAGGATCGGCTTACTTGGAGAGGCATCGTTTTCAAAAGGTGCAATTAATATGTTTAAAATATACTTTCCATCTTCAACAGAGTTTGGAACAAAAATAAGTTCGGTGATCGTCGCGTCCATACGGATTTCACCCCCAATATTCCAAAAAGCTTTATGTGCTAAGAGCTGCCCATCATCCTTTTCTTTATCTACACTTGGGGTGTCCACCAATAAATGTTTTACGCCTTTTTCGCGGAGGTAAATGGCCGCAGCTTCGGTAAGGTACGGCGGGTTGGTATGCGCGTATTGTCGACTCAGTTTGTCCTTGGTATTTGGAAGTGTTCGTATAACTACCGCTTCTCTTTTTTTGTTACCTATAGCATAGCGCAATTGTTTTTCGGAAATGATAAAATCGCCCTTTAAAAATTCTGGTACTACAGTAATCACCTCCGCCACAAATAAAAACTGTGTCAAACAACTATTAATAGTATGAACCTCATCCGTGATATGCCCCACACACTCAGTATGCGTGCCGTGTGCATGTGGGTTAATTTCAATCGTATTAAAATTAACTGCAGCACCTTCTTTGACACTTCCAGTCCATCCTTTCACTTTGGCTGGATATATTTTTGGCGGTGGCAAATACCAAGCATTTACATTCTCTTTAGAAGCACGAAATGGAATTGAAATGTCCAAAGGTTGATCGATATATATGGTGTAGGTACGGCTATTGGCTTGAATAATTGCTTTCATCTTTATCTTATTTGTTTTTTAACAGTGGCATGGCTTAAATATAAATTTAATTAAACTAAAAACAAATCGGAGGCAATGCCGTCCGAAAGAAATTTTCCAGTTCTTGTGACTTTTAAATGGTTATGCTCTAAAATGAGCGTCTTGGAAGTTCTAAATTTTTTGGAACTTTCAAGTAAGTGGTTTTTGATTTTCAGTCCAAAATCGGTTTCAATTTTTTCAAGAGAAACGCCCCAAATCGTTCGCAAACCGGTCATGATGTACTCATTAAATCTGTTTTCTACAGATAATAGTTCCGATTCAAACGGTAGTTCATCGGCATCTAATGATTTTATATACGTTGAGTTATTAGAAACATTCCAGCTTCTTTTGATGCCATCAAACGAATGTGCTGAGGGGCCTACACCCATATAGGTTTTCCCAAACCAGTAACTCATATTATGTCTTGAAAAATATTCAGGCAGACCAAAGCTACAGGTTTCATAATGCGTCAATCCTTGTTTTGAAGTTTCTTCTACTAGCACTTCAAAATGTTTGGCTGATAGTTCATCATCTATTGGAGGATGACTCCCTTTACTTATAAAATGTTCCAAGGCTGTTTTTGGCTCTACAGTGAGCGCATAACAAGACAGGTGTTTAATCCCAAATGCAAACGCAGTATGTAAATTTTCACGCCAGAGTTCAACCGTCATTGTGGGCATTCCAAACATTAAATCGATGGTGATGTTATCAAAATAGGTGGTAGCAATTTCTAAACATTTTTTAGCTTCCTCGGCATTGTGCGCTCTATTCATAGCTACTAAATCCAATTCGTGAAACGATTGAATCCCTATACTTAAACGGTTAATTTTTGTATATGAAAGTGCTTTTATTTTTTCTAAATCCAGATCATCTGGGTTCGCTTCTAGCGTAATTTCTGGGGTGTCAGATATGTTATATTGCTCATAGATTAACTGAATAATTATGTTTAGCTCCGTAACCTCCAAAACGGTTGGGGTGCCCCCTCCAAAATAAATAGATTGAATTTCTTTAGAATCGTATTCAGATTTACGAAGAATCAGTTCTCTACAAACCGCCTTAATAAATGCCGATTTTGAATTTTGATTTGTTGAAAAGTGAAAGTTACAATAGTGACATGCTTTTTTACAAAATGGAATATGAATATAAATAGCTGACACTAAAACAGAGTTTTTGGTTAATACTTGAATGCCTTAGCATTAATAATATGTTGTAAATGATGATTACAATGCCAAGCATAAATAGCTATACTTTGCTCTAAGCTTACAAGCTCATTGCCGTCGGGATGAATATATGTTTTCTTCAGTTGTGTGCTGTCAAGTTTGTCCAGCAAAAATACCCATCGTTGATGAATGCCCGCCAAAAGTGTGGTTGCGCTTTTAATACCAAAATTTATGGTATCGGTCAGCTCTGCCCACTGCGCTTCTTCATAGGGTTTAATAGTAGGGTTGTTTTCTGTAAGGGCCAATTTAAAACGGATGATGCTGTTCATGTGACTATCTACACAATGGCCAACCACTTGCTGAATAGTCCAACCGTCTGGTCGGTATTTATAATTAAGTTCCTTATCTGTAAGAGGGGTCACTTCTTTAATCACACGAACAGGAAATTGTTTTATATCATCTAGCCAGGTCTTGATATGGGTAGATTCAATTAAATCGGGTATTTGAGGTTTTCCAATAGGGTATTTGAGGGCTTCTATATCCATAATATTTATATTATTTTTTAATTCTACTTTCGTTTTGCTTTACAAAGGCACTCCAGCCTGTATAACTCTTACCACCCGTCACTTTTCCTTGGTTATAAAAATGACATACGGCTGCAGCCAATCCATCTGTGGAATCTAGGTTTTTGGGCAACTCTTTTAGGCTTAAAAGACTTTGCAGCATTTTGGCTACTTGTTCTTTACTGGCATTTCCATTTCCAGTAATGGCCATTTTTATTTTTTTAGGGGAATACTCCGTAATCGAAATTTCTCTAGATAGTCCTGCTGCCATCGCCACACCCTGTGCTCTTCCGAGCTTTAACATACTTTGTACGTTTTTACCAAAAAAGGGCGCTTCAATCGCAATTTCGTCGGGGTGAAAGGTATCGATCAATTCGATTGTGCGTTCAAAAATAAGTTTGAGTTTCAAATAATGGTCGTCATACTTTTGAAGCAACAATTCATTGAGTTGTAAAAACTCCATGGTTTTCCCTTTGACCTTAATCAATCCAAACCCCATAATCGTTGTCCCGGGATCGATCCCTAATATAATTTTTTCTTCAACCATTAATCTACCTTTATAATTATTGGCAATTGAAATGCCGTTTGCACCTGTTGACTTCTTTTAATCGCAGGATATAATTTTGGTAAGCCTTTCAAACTTTGCCTTAAAACAGAATCCAGTTCTGGGAGTTGTTCTCTGGTTAAATCTTGGGCTTCAATTTTAGAAATTTGTACCTCTCCTTTTTTAGAGACTAGTAGACTGATGCTTATGGTGTCGCTCACCGCTTGAGTTACCACTATGTTTTGAGTGAAAAAATAATTAAAAATGTGAGTTGTAATGGTGTGTTCAAAACAGTTTTTATTGCTCTGAAAACCAATAGAATCCACACAGTTTTCAAAATTAGGATAACGATCGACTTCATTCCAATTAAACGTTTTTAATTCTTCTATTAAAATCGCATCAGAATCTAGTTTCTTTTTTTCATAATAATTACATGAGAAAAAGGAATAGAAAAGAAAAACAACAACTAAATGCTTCATTGGTTTATTGTGAACCCTAAAATTACAATTTTTATTTTTTAAACAGAAAGAAACCAGCCTATATTAGATATTACTATACCCCAAATGGCCTAACAAGAAGATGTCAACGCCCTACTTTAAAGATTTTGGACCGCCCTCTAATATTTCATTATTTGCATAGCGTTCAAATTTTTTGAAATTCGTTCTGAACGATTTCGCTAATTTATAAGCTGTTTTATAAAACCCCTCATCATTTTTCCATGTTTTTCGTGGACTCAAAAATGCTGTCGGTACATTTGGACACACTCGTGGCTGAAGCACTCCAAAAACGGAATGGATGTGGTAGTTGTCTTTGTTTGCTGCTTCTAAAGAACCATCTATTGCGGCGTTAATCATCGCACGTGTATATGACAATTTCATGCGTGTTCCAATGCCATAAGGACCACCAGTCCAGCCCGTATTTACCAGCCAAACATTGACGCCTGTGACTTTCATTTTAGCACTCAACATCTCGGCATACTTTGTAGGATGTAAAGGCATAAAAGGCGCTCCAAAACAAGCTGAGAAACTAGGGACGGGTTCCGTGATTCCTGCTTCGGTACCTGCGACTTTGGCTGTATAGCCTGAAATAAAATGATAAGCCGCTTGTCCAGGCGATAATTTAGATATTGGAGGCAGAACACCAAAAGCATCGGCAGTGAGGAAAAATATATTTTTTGGGGTTTTACCCATAGAGTCCGGTTGAATATTATCTATAAAATGAATAGGATAACTCACTCGTGTATTTTGGGTGATGGAGCTGTCGGAATAGTCGACTTTGCCATTATCGTCCATAACCACATTTTCTAGAATGGCACCTTTTTTAATGGCATCAAAAATTTCGGGTTCGTTAGTCCTAGAAAGGTTGATGACTTTTGCATAGCAACCGCCTTCAAAGTTAAAAATCGTGTTTTCACTGGTCCATCCATGTTCGTCATCACCTATCAAATGACGGTGATGATCCGTAGAAAGCGTTGTTTTTCCTGTGCCAGAAAGTCCAAAAAAGATGGACGTATCTCCGTCTTTTCCAACGTTGGCACTACAATGCATTGGCAGCGTATTTTTAAATACTGGAAGTATAAAATTTAAAGCCGAAAAAATACCTTTTTTGATTTCACCCGTATAACCAGTTCCACCAATAAGCGCTATCTTTTTGGTGAAATTTAGAATGGCAAAATTATGCTGACGAGTGCCGTCGTTCTTGGGGTCGGCCATAAAACCTGGAGCATTAATCACCGTCCATTCGGGCTCAAAATTTTTCAATTCAGAATCCTCAGGTCTTAAAAACATATTATAGACAAAATAATTACTCCACGGGTATTCATTAATTACCCGAATGTTGGTACGGTATGCAGGATCCGAACAGGCATAACTATCGCGTACATAAATGACTTTTTCAGACAGGTATGCGGTGACTTTATCATATAATTTATCAAAATTATCGCTAGAAAAAGGAATGTTGACATCTCCCCACCAAATGCGATCTTTGGTAATGGCATCTTTAACAATAAATCGATCTTTTGGGGAACGCCCCGTAAATTCACCTGTGCATATAGCTAAGGCACCAGAGCTTGTTTCAGCTCCTAGTTTTTGTTTAATCGTCAGCTCATGCAACGCATTAGGAGATAATTGATAATGGACTTTGGTAGAAGTGATTCCGTAAGCGGTTAACGAAATCGTTTTCGTAATGGATTCGGGGTGTGTCATGATTTTCAAAATTATTTAATCCTACAAAAGTATTGAATAATATTAAATGTAGTGCACTTTACTTTTTAATTCTAAAAATATATAGAAACACAAGGAGCCATGAACTGATAAGAAACAGCCCACCAACAGGTGTAATTAAACCGATCACCTTAAAGTCAAAAGAAGTCAAATCATTGGTCGATAATACGTATATAGAGCCCGAAAACAACAAGACACCACTAAGAATGAGTTTAAATAAAAAGGACTTTTGATTTGGTTTAATAAGCGTTGTGCTGCCTATAAAAAACAATAAAAATGCATGATACATTTGATAGCGAATTCCGGTGTTAAAGCTTTCAAACGCTGAAACACTAAGAAAAGGTTTCAATCCATGGGCCGCAAAGGCGCCAAAAACAACTCCGGTACCTCCAATAAAACTTGCTAATAAAAATATTTTTCTGTCCATATCGATTTATAAAGTGTTCAATTTACTACATTAGTACGCAAACTAATCACAAAAGTAAGAATCTCTATTTAATATGCGAAACATTTTAATCATTGGAGCAGGGAAGTCGGCATCTTACCTTGTTAAGTATTTTTTAGATAAATCTAGTTCTGAAAATTTAGAAATCACCATTGGAGATTTAGAAATTTCAAAGGCTAAAAAATGGATTGGAAACCACCCCAATGCCAAAGCACTTAAACTTGATATATTTGACAAAGCCGCACGACAAGCCGCTGTTACAAACGCTGATATTGTGATCTCGATGCTGCCTGCTAGATTTCATATAGAAGTTGCGAAAGACTGCTTAGCTTTTGGTAAACACATGGTAACAGCTTCCTATGTAAGTGATGAGATGAAAGCCTTAGATGCGGAAGCAAAAGCTAAAAACCTGATATTTTTAAATGAGATCGGATTAGATCCTGGAGTAGATCATATGAGTGCTATGCAAATCATTGATCGCATTACAGAATCGGGAGGAAAAATGATTCTCTTTGAATCCTTTACTGGGGGGCTGATGGCTCCTGAAAGTGACAATAACCTTTGGAATTATAAATTCACTTGGAACCCTCGAAATGTTGTATTGGCGGGACAAGGTGGTACTGCAAAATTCCTTCAGGAGGGGAAATTCAAATATATCCCTTATCATCGTTTATTTAGACGTACAGAGTTTTTGGAAGTCGAAGGGTATGGACGGTTTGAAGCTTATGCCAATAGAGATTCTCTAAAGTACCAAAATGCATATGGTTTGGAAACAATCAAAACGCTATATCGAGGGACCATAAGACGGGTTGGTTTTAGTAGAGCTTGGCAAATTTTTGTACTTCTAGGTATGACCGATGACAGTTATACAATCGCCGATAGTGAAAATATGAGTTATCGCGATTTTGTCAATTCATTCTTACCCTATAGCCCTACAGATTCAGTAGAGTTAAAACTACGATATCAACTAAAAATTGATCAGGATGACATTGTATGGGAGAAGTTAGAAGAATTGGACCTCTTTAGCGATATGAAAAAAGTGACGTTGAAAAATGCTACACCTGCACAAATTCTTCAAAAAATACTTCTAGACAGTTGGAGTTTAAGTCCAAAAGACAAAGATATGATTGTAATGTATCATAAATTCGGATATGAATTAGGGGGTAAAAAACATCAGATTGATGCCACCATGGTTTGTATTGGCGAAGACCAAACGTTTACTGCTATGGCAAAAACTGTAGGATTACCTGTTGGAATTGCAGCTTTAGCAATATTAAACAGAAAAATACAAACCTATGGCGTACAAATCCCTACTAAAAAGGAACTATATGAGCCAATCTTAAGTGAATTAAAAGATTTTGGAGTCATATTTAATGAAAAAAAAGGAAAATACTTCGGATATAATCCTTTAAACACCTAATTCAGTTACATATTGATATAATTTACATATTTTTGGTCTGTAAAACAGTAAATCATATCAAAAAATGAATAAAAAAATTGAAATTGATGGTATTGACAAAACAATTTTAAGAGCATTAATGAAAGATGCGCGCACACCAGTATTAGAAATTGCGCGTGGTGTTGGGATTTCTGGTGCTGCGATCCATCAACGTTTAAGAAAGCTAGAAAACTCTGGACTTATTGCTGGCTCTAAGTTTGTATTGAATCCAAAAGTTTTGGGCTTTACAACAATGGCGTTTGTTGGCGTTTTTCTAGAAAAAGCCAAAAACAATTCAGATGCCGTCAAACAACTCAAAAAAATTCCTGAGGTATTAGAATGCCATTATACCACTGGAAATTGGAGTGTTTTAATCAAGATTTTATGTAAAGACAATGAACACCTTATGTCTGTTTTAAACAAAGAGATTCAACCCATTTCGGGCGTATCAAGAACAGAAACTTTTATTTCATTAGATCAACAAATTGACCGACAGATTAAAATATAATTAATCTCTTCCGAAAATCTGAAGACCCCAATAGACTAAAGTCGCTAGAGAACCAAGTGCTGCTACCAAGTAGGTGCGTGCTGCCCATTTTAGTGCATCTTCAGCGCCTTTATATTCCTCTTGAGATAACATGTGTTTGTTTTTTAACCATGCCAATGCACGGTTACTGGCATCGTATTCTACGGGTAATGTTACGAAACTAAAAACGGTAGCAACGGCCATCAAAACAAAACCAGTAACAACCACCCAATACCCTAAACCGAGCCCAGCTCCAAAGCCTAAAATCAGGCCTCCAATAATCAACCACATGGATAATTTTGAAGAAATATTTACTGCTGGCACAAGTGTTGAACGCAGTTGTAACCAACTGTAGGCTTGCGCATGCTGAACCGCATGTCCACATTCATGGGCAGCCACGGCGGCGGCGGCGGCATTTCGCTGGTTATAAACCGCTTCACTTAGATTTACTGTTTTATCTCTAGGATTATAATGGTCGGTCAGACGGCCTGGTGTTGATACAACTTTTACGCCTTTAATACCGTGATCTAACAGCATTTTTTCGGCAACTTCAGCGCCACTCAAGCCATTGCGTAAATGGATTTTTGAATAGGTGGCAAATTTTCGTTTTAAAGTTGAACTCACAAGCCAACTTACTAAGCCGATGGCACCAAGTATTAGATAATAGGATGTCATAGTGTGTGTTTTTAGATTTAGTTACATCTCAAATATAACACCAATTTTTAAAACTAAAAAAATGATCCTAAATTTTAACGATTTCGATACTTGTATATAAAGACCAATAGCGTGAATGACGATACTAATGTAATCGTGTTGGCCAGGATCATAGACAAACTATCTTTTAAAATCCCGTACACCAACCAAAATACAATACCTAAAAAAAACAACGAAAAGGTAGGTAATGAAAACCCTGAGACATCTTTGGTTTTCCATGTTTTGTATACCTGAGGCAAAAACGCATAGGTGGTTAAACAGGCGGCAATGAGCCCAATGACTTCAATAGAATCTATATTATCCAACAATGTTAACAATTTTACCAGGTACAACAATCACTTTTTTCGGGGTACGTCCATCCAATTGAGCTTGCGTTTTTTCATCCGCCATTACTGCTGCTTCAATTTCGTCTTTACTTAAATCTAACGACAACTCTAGAGTAAATCGCATTTTGCCATTAAAAGACACGGGGTAGGCTTTGGTACTTTCTATCAAGTGACTCGCGTCAAATTCTGGAAAATCAACTGTTGAGATTGATTCATTATGACCTAATTGGCGCCATAGTTCCTCTGCAATGTGTGGTGCATAAGGTGCAATCAATACCAATAACGGTTCTAAAATTTCTTTGGACTCACAGCCTTGAGCGGTGAGTTCATTTACGGCAATCATAAAGGTAGATACCGAGGTGTTAAATGAGAAATTCTCAATGTCATCGGTAACTTTTTTGATGGTTTTATGCAGGGTTTTTAGCTGGTCTTTTGAGGGCTCAGTGTTTGAGATTTTAAGTCCATCTTGACCAATATATAGTTTCCATAATTTTTTAAGGAAATTATGAACCCCTGTAATTCCAGACGTATTCCAGGGTTTGTATTGTTCTAGTGGCCCTAAAAACATTTCGTATAAACGCAATGAATCTGCGCCATATTGTTCGCAAATTGCATCTGGATTGACGACATTGTATTTGGATTTAGACATTTTTTCGACTTCTCTTTTAACTTTAAAAAGACCGTTATCATCTGTAACAAACGTCGCGTTTTTAAACTCTTCTCTCCAATTTTTAAAGGCTTCAATGTCTAATTCATCAGAGGCGTTTACGAAAGATACATCGGCATGAATCCACTGAATCGTTTCTGTGGTAATTTTATCAGCAGGCATAAAAGTATGGGTGCCCTCTATTCGTCCTACAAACGCACTGTTCCCCAAAATCATTCCTTGATTGATCAGTTTTTTAGCAAACTCATCCACAGGCACAACGCCTAAATCAAATAAGAATTTTTGCCAAAAACGCGCATAAAGCAAGTGTCCCGTGGCATGCTCACTACCGCCTATGTATAAATCCACTTCTTTCCAGTAATTTAAGGCTTCGGAGCTCGCAAATTCATTGGAATTGTGTGCATCCATATACCGGTTAAAATACCAAGAGCTCCCCGCCCATCCTGGCATGGTATTGAGTTCTAATGGAAAAATGGTTTGATGGTCTATTTGACTGTTTTCTACAACGGTATTGCGAGTGGTGTCCCATGCCCAAACCTCGGCACGGCCTAATGGTGGTTCACCTTCTTCGGTTGGTAAATATTTTTCAACTTCTGGCAAACTGATTGGCAAATGTTCTGCCGCAATCATTTGTGGCAATCCATTCACGTAATACACAGGGAATGGCTCGCCCCAATAGCGTTGTCTAGAAAACACCGCATCACGGAGTCGGTAGTTGGTTTTTCCTAAACCATGTCCTTTTGCTTCTAAGGCTTCAATAGCTTGTTTAGAGGCCTCTTTATATTCAAGTCCATTTAGAAAATCACTGTTTGCAATAATCGTTTTGGCTTTATCGGTATAGGCTTGTTGACTGATATCGACGCCCTCAAAAACATTTGGAATTTCTATGTTAAAATGTTTCGCAAAATCATAATCGCGCTGATCACCACAAGGAACTGACATCACAGCACCCGTTCCATAACCTGCCAAAACATAATCGCCCACCCAAACCGGGACGGGTTTTTTAGTCAAGGGATGCTCGGCATAAGCGCCTGTAAATACGCCCGATATAGTTTTTACATCTGCCATTCGATCACGTTCACTACGTTTTGCAGTGGCTAAAACATAGGCTTCCACTGCTGATTTTTGATCTGCTGTGGTGATCTGACTCACCAATTCATGCTCAGGAGCGAGGGTCATGAAAGACACCCCATAAATCGTATCGGGTCGTGTGGTAAACACTTCAATTGTAGAGTTATGATCTTTAAGATTAAATACTACTGATGCCCCAACGGATTTTCCAATCCAATTTCGCTGACTTTCTTTCAAGGCATCTGTCCAGTCAATGGTATTCAGCCCTTGTAAAAGACGTTCGGCATAGGCAGAAATTCGCATACTCCATTGGGTCATTTTTTTTCGAATCACAGGATAGCCTCCACGTTCGGAGACGCCGTTTACGATTTCGTCATTGGCCAGAACGGTTCCCAGTTCTGGACACCAGTTCACTTCAGTCTCTGCTAAATATGTTAATCGGTATTGTAATAGAATTTGTTGTTGACGTTCGGACGAATATGCATTCCATTCTTCAGCCGTAAATTGTGGTATGGCATCATCGCAAACCGCATCAACTTGTGCATTTCCTTGTTCAGAAAATAGCTTGACGAGAGTCTCTATAGCTTCCGCTTTATTGGATGAATTATTATACCAGGAATTAAACAATTGGATGAAAATCCATTGGGTCCATTTATAATAGTCTGGTGAAGAAGTACGTACTTCTCTAGACCAATCAAATGAAAAGCCCAATTGATCCAGTTGACGGCGGTAGGTTTTTATATTGGCTTCGGTAGTCACTGCTGGATGCTGCCCTGTTTGGATGGCATATTGCTCTGCTGGTAATCCAAAACTATCGTAGCCTTGTGGATGCAACACATTGAACCCTTTATGACGTTTGTAGCGTGCATAAATATCCGATGCAATATAGCCAAGTGGATGCCCGACATGAAGACCTGCACCACTAGGATAAGGGAACATGTCTAAGACATAATATTTGGGTTTTGTTGAATTATTATCGGCAAGAAATGTCTGTTTCTCAGCCCAGTATTTTTGCCATTTGGCTTCAATTTCATTGAAATTGTACATCATATTAACGTCATTAATAGCGACAAATTTACGGTTTATTTGGCAAGTAAAAAACTATCTTTAGCAAACAGAATGTTTATTTGTTTTCAGGGAATTACTAGCCATTTAAGCAAGTTTTTTTATACTTTTACATTTGCAAGACATTTACTATGAGTTCATCTTTTGAAAAACATCAAAACCGTCGTTTAATTTCGTCCTATTTTTCGGTCGTACTGAGTATTGCTTTGGTCTTATTTTTATTGGGACTTTTGGGTTTATTGGTGCTCAACTCAAAATCGGTTTCTGATAATTTTAAAGAACAAGTGATCCTAACCATCTATTTAGAAGACTCTTCTAAAGATGTAGAAATAAAGCAGCTCGAAAAAAGCTTGGCTTTTTCTGAGTATGTGAAACAGACAAAGTTTGTTTCGAAAGAATCTGCAGCTGACTTTATGAAGCTAGAATATGGTGAAGACTTTTTAGATGATGTGGGCTACAATCCTTTGAAAAATTCTATTGAAGTAAACCTTAAAGCTGATTATGTGACCGCCCGTCGCTTGGACAGTATTTCTGAAAGTACGCTGAAAAAGAACTTTGTGGAGGACATCAAATATGACAGAGATCTTGTGTCGTTAATGAATAGTAATGTAAAACGTTTAAGTTTATGGATTTTAATTATCAGCGGAATTTTTACGGCAATTGCTGTCTTGCTTATAAATAGTTCTATTAGATTGGCGGTCTATTCAAAACGGTTTTCGATCAAAACCATGCAAATGGTTGGCGCGACCAAAAAATTTATACGGCGCCCTTTTATTTGGCGAAGTATCCGACTGGGAATTTTGGGATCGCTTATGGCTGTAGTAGGCATGGGCGTTGTGTTATATTATGTCGATAAATCTTTTCCTGAGTTTGAATTGATTCAAAATCAAGTAACCATAGGGGCTTTGTTTGTCGCCATTTTTTTAATAGGAATATTGATTACTTGGTGGAGTACATTTTTTGCAACTCAACGTTTTTTAAACCTTAAAACAGATCAACTTTATTAATAATAGACCCAACTACCAAAGGTAACTTACATTACTTTTTTAGTTTCAACGCATAGCATACTTTTACAATCACGAAATTTAATTAATTATGGGAGAACAGAAACGTAAAGAGACTGCAAAGTCTAATTTTATTTTTGGGAAACAAAACTACAAATGGATGTTTATTGGCCTTAGCCTAATTGCTTTAGGATTTATTTTAATGGCCGGCGGTGGTTCGGATGATCCTAACGTATTCAATCCTGAGATATTTAGTGTACAACGAATTCGCGTAGCACCCACACTAATTCTGATTGGGTTTGGAATTCAGATTTATGCCATCCTTAAAACCTTCAAGAAATAAATGGATATTTTTGACAGTATTTTACTGGGCCTTGTCCAGGGCCTTACTGAGTTTTTACCTGTATCTTCTAGTGGTCATCTCGAAATTGGAAAAGCGCTTTTAGGCGATGAATCCATACCTCAAGACAGCTTGATTTTTACGGTTGTACTTCATTTTGCAACTGCCCTTAGCACCTTAATCATTTTCAGAAAAGATATCGTGATATTGATCGCTGCTTTATTGAAGTTTGAATGGAATGAGGATACTCAGTTTATAGTCAAAATAATGATTTCCATGTTGCCTGCTGGATGTGTTGGAATACTGTTTGAATCGGAGCTTGAGGCGCTTTTCGGCAATGATATTCTTCTTGTTGGAGCAATGCTTATTGTTACCGCTGTATTATTGTTTTTGGCAGATCGCGCAAAAGCAACAGAGAAGAAAGTAGGGTTTTGGGATGCGTTTATTATTGGGATTTCGCAAGCCATTGCACTGCTCCCTGGTATTTCTCGCTCAGGAGCTACAATTTCTACTTCCGTTTTACTTGGTAATGACAAATCAAAAGCAGCTCGGTTTTCATTTTTGATGGTAATTCCTTTGATTTTCGGAAAAATAGCTAAAGATCTTATTAGTGGAGATTTGAACTATAATGCTGAAAATTTTAGTAGTTTGTCCGCAGGGTTTTTGGCCGCTTTTATCTCAGGACTATTTGCTTGTACGCTAATGATTCGTTTGGTTAAAAATAGTCAATTGAACTATTTTGCTTACTACTGTGCTGTCGCCGGAATATTAGCCATCATCTTAACATTTTAATTGGCGATGAAAACTGCTCAGAATTTTTTAGACGGTCAAGTGTTATTGATTGACAAGCCTCTGGAATGGACTTCATTTCAGGTGGTGAATAAGTTACGTTGGCATATTCGACAAGCCTTTGATTTGAAAAAAATTAAGGTGGGTCATGCAGGGACGTTAGACCCTTTAGCCACAGGTTTATTAATCCTTTGTACGGGGAAAATGACGAAACAAATAGACACATTTCAAGGGCAGATTAAAACCTATACGGGTACTTTTGTGCTGGGGAGTACTACACCATCTTATGACTTAGAAACCGAAATTGATAAGACGTTTCCGACTGCACATATTACCCCAGAACTGATTCAGCAAACAACGGCGAAATTTATGGGCGAAATTGATCAATTTCCTCCCGTTTTTTCTGCTCTTAAAAAAGATGGCAAACGTCTGTATGAATTTGCACGTGCTGGAGAAAGTGTGAAAATCAACTCTCGAAAAGTGACCATTAATGCGTTTGAAATTACAAAAATAGAGGGGCTCAACGTTGACTTTAGTGTCACTTGTAGCAAAGGCACTTATATCCGTTCATTGGCGTTTGACTTTGGAAAAGCTTTAGAATCTGGCGCGCATCTATCTGCACTTCGACGTACGAGAATCGGCGATTTTTCCGTAGACAAGGCCGTTTCAATTGACGCGTTTATTTCATTGTTGAGCGAATTATGAATGTGAAATTTATACCAATTTTTAGTGTCAAAAATTTAATGGTTTTTAATTTTCATGTTTAAAATGAGTCCCGTAATTACAAGAAGTATTCCTAGTAAACTCCAAAAATTATATAAATCCTCAAACCATACAATCCCTAAGAGCATTGTAAAAACAACTTCAAGATATTTAAGAGGTGCAACAATATTAGTTTGAGCTCCTTGAAAGGCTTTGGTCATATATACTTGTCCAATATAGCCAAAGATGCCTAAACTTAATAAAAGTGGCCATTCAAATCCTTCTGGTGTCCTCCAATGTACAATTGAAAGAACACCTCCCACAAGCGTTGCAATTATCATAAAATAGTGTACAACAACTACTGGATGGTCATGAGTTCCTATTTTTCTAATTAAAACATAGACTAAACCACTAAAAATAGCTGAGATTAAAATAAAGATAAATCCTGTGAAATTAATTTGAGTATTAAATCCTTTCATAATGAGAACTCCTATAAAAGCCATCAAGAAAAACATCCACTGAATTGATTTTATGTGTTCTTTTAAAACGACCCATGCAAAAATGGCAGCGAACAATGGTGCTAAATACCTTAAAGATACAGCAGACCCCAAAGGCAAATATTTCATTGACATAAAGAAAAACAACATGGAAGTGACTCCTACTACTCCTCTAAGAATCAATAGCTTTTGTTTGTTACCAACCATTGAAATCTTATTTTTCAATAAAAATGGAATGGTGAAAAATAACGATCCAATTGATCTGAAGAAAACAAGTTGATAGGGGGTGAATACTTGTAAATACTTGACAGCTGCGTTCAGTAACGTAAACGCCAAAGTGCTAATTAACATGTATTTAATGGCGTTCCTTAACAAGTATCAGACGTTACTCATTTGTTGAATGGTGTCTATAGAAAAGCGTGTATTAAGTTCGATTGCTGATAAGTCATAAACGCCCGAAGCTCCTTTTTTTATTAATTTAGATCCCATCCCAACACAAGTAACACCTGCCTTAAACCAAGACTCCAAGCTTTCTTTAGTAGGCGAAACACCGCCTGTAGGCATAATGCTTGTCCATGGTTGGGGACCTTTTATTGCTTTTACAAAATCGGGGCCATAAATTCCTCCAGGAAATAATTTTACAATTTCACATCCCAGTTCTTCGGCACGAGCAATTTCTGTTAAGCTACCACAACCAGGTGACCATAAAACTTTACGTCGATTACAAATCAATGCAATGTCTTCACGAAGCACAGGAGTTACAATGAAATTGGCACCTAATGCCATATACCTAGATGCTGAAGCAGCATCAGTGACTGACCCCACTCCCATAATCATCCCTGGAAGTTTTTTAAGGACATATTTATTTAATGCTCCAAAGACCTCATGAGCAAAATCTCCTCTTGCAGTGAATTCTAAAAGACGAGCACCGCCTCTGTAACAAGCTTCGACAACTTTCTTACTAATTTCGATATCAGAGTTATAAAACAAGGGCACTAGCCCTGTTTGTTTCATGGTTTCTGCGACTTGTATTCTTGAAAAAATTGCCATAATAATTATCTTGCTACTCTACCGGAAGCATCACCTCCCATTAGTTTTTCAACTTCTGATACAGTTACTAAATTTGCGTCTCCCTTGATAGTGTGCTTCAAACAGGATGCTGCTACTGCAAAATCGAGAGCATTTTGGTCATCTTCCGGGTAGTTTAATAGTCCGTAGATCAAACCTCCCATAAATGAATCTCCACCACCTACACGGTCGACTATATCTGTAATTTGATACTGCGTTGTTTCGTACATTTTTTTTCCATCGTATAAAACGCCTGCCCAAGTGTTGTGAGATGCTGAAATTGATCCTCTCAATGTTGTGATCACTTTCTTTGCTCTTGGAAATTTAGCCATCATTTGTTTACATACAGAAAGAAAAGCTTCTGCTTTAACATCATGACCATGCTTGTGTACATCTAGGCCTTCTGGATGAATTCCAAAATGCTTTTCAGCATCTTCTTCGTTCCCAAGAACTATATCGCAATAGGAAGTTAATTCTGTCATTACTTTTTCTCTATGAGTATCGTCACAATAATTCCAAAGTTTGGCTCTGTAATTAAGATCTGTTGAAATAGTGACACCCATTTCACTAGCAACTTTCACCGCTTCTAAACACGCATCGGCAGCACCTTGAGAAATTGCTGGTGTGATTCCTGTCCAATGGAACCATGCAACATCTTGAAATACTGCGTTCCAATCAACCATTCCTGGCTCAATTTCAGAAATGGCTGAATGTGAACGATCATAAACTACTTTACTGCCTCTACTTACTGCGCCTGTTTCTAAAAAATATATTCCAAGGCGATCACCTCCATAAATAATTTTATCGACTCCTACCCCTCTTTTACGCATTTCCATCATGGCACATTGCCCTATGTCGTTTTTTGGAAGTCGCGTTACAAAATCAACTGGAACTCCATAATTTGCAAGAGATACAGCAACATTGGACTCTCCTCCTCCATAAATTACATCGAAGCTTGTGGCTTGAGAAAATCTTAAATATTCTTTTGGAGCGAGTCTTAGCATGATTTCTCCAAATGTTACAACTTTTTTCATTGTCTCTATTTTAATAGGTTTGATTCTAAAAAATTAAATGCCTAAAGCTTGCCCCCCTCCAATTTGGATCGTTTCAGCTGTAATAAATGAAGCATCTTTACTTGCAAGAAAAGAAACTACACCTGCAACATCTTCTGGCTGCCCCAACCTTCCTAACATAATATTGTTAGCCCATGAAGCAAAAACTTCTGGCTTGGTTGCCTTAATTTGTGCATGAAACGGCGTATCTATTGTTCCAGGGGAAACAGCATTTGCACGTATCCCATATTCAGCTAAATCTTTTGCAAGTGCTCTGGTTATGGCATGAACTCCAGCTTTGGATGTGCCGTAAATTCCTGCTCCTGGACCTCCCGCTGTCCATCCAGCGTTAGACGTGTAGTTTATGATTGATGGGTGCTCTCCTTTTTTCAGAAATGGAATAGCAGCTCTTGAGGCAAAAAAGACAGAGTCTAAGTTTAAAGCCATAACAAATCTGTAAAAATCTGTTGTCATTTCTTCAAATCTTGAACGACCGCCAAGACCACCAGCGTTGTTGACCAAAACATCTATTTTTCCATACTTTTCTCCAATTGCTTTTATATTTGAGGCAACTGCTTCTTCATTGGTGACATCAAAACCGCGATATTCTGCGTCGATCCCTAAAGCGATTAATTCTTCAACACGTTTTGCACCAGCAGTATCTTCAATTCCATTTAAAATTACGATATATCCATCAGTGCCTAATCGTTTTGCTACTTCAAAACCAATTCCACCAGTTGCTCCTGTAACAATTGCTACTTTTTGTGTATTACTCATGTTTAATTATGCTTAATTATAATTTAATTTATATTGTTTTTTCGTTTATTACTAATTTTACTTTTTTAATCAAAATTAGAATTGCCAATACAGCTATAACTACTGATGCCGTAATGGTTATTAAAGCAGGGATATATGATCCTCCCTCTGTTATTCTTCCAATAAACCAATTCATAATCATAACCGAAAAAGCGGCAACAGTTCCAGCTAATCCAGCTAAAGTACCTACAGATGGCCCCCTAAATAGGTCACTTGATAATGTTTGAATATTTCCTATGGCAAACTGAAATCCAAATAGTGCTAACCCGGCTAGGT
>Ga0209533_1000118_pt1 | contig 69295 bp, 66 predicted proteins | sample COG_04_FD_184748 | JGI IMG/M metagenome (GOLD analysis project Ga0209533, IMG submission 184748) | Pelagic Microbial community sample from North Sea - COGITO 998_met_04 (SPAdes) (version 2) | ecosystem: Environmental > Aquatic > Marine > Neritic zone/Coastal water | place: Helgoland, sampling...
TAGAGGTAGTGCTTCATTAAAAGCCTTCGCGGTATTAACCGAATCCTGACCAATCATGGCGTCGATTACAAACAGCGTCTCAATCGGGTTTGCAACCTTATGAATCTGCTTAATTTCGTCCATCATCGGCTCATCAATAGCCAGACGACCTGCAGTATCAACAATTAGTACATCTGCAAATTGGGTTTTTGCCGCCGCAATAGCATCGCTGACAATTTGGGTGGGCTTTTGATCGGGTGTGCTAGGAAAAAATTCAGCGCCAACCTCAGAGGATAGCGTTTTGAGCTGCTCAATGGCTGCTGGACGATAGACATCGGCAGAAACCACCATGACTTTTTTCTTTTCACGTTCTGAAAGATAACGTGACAACTTTGCTACCGATGTGGTTTTACCCGCACCCTGCAAGCCCGCCATCAATATGACTGCAGGCGGCTGGGCATTTAGGCTAAGGGATTCATTTTTCTCCCCCATTATGGATTCAAGTTCTGCCTGAACAATCTTCAGGAATTGCTGGCCTGGGTCTAAGCTACTACTTACTTCAGTTCCAACGGCACGTTGTTTGACTAATTCGATAAAGTCTTTGACAACTGGTAATGCAACATCCGCCTCCAAAAGTGCTACGCGCACTTCTCGCAGGGTTTCTTGGATATTACTTTCACTTAAACTGGCTTTTCCTGAGATTTTTTTAAGGCTCAGGGATAAGCGTTCACTTAAGTTTTCAAACATTGCCATCTTTTTTTCCAAATCGTTAGGTTTGTGACTTCATTATATCAGTATTTGAGCACTAGACTTCACCTATAGCCCTTAATATGCCAAACTTAGCCTCAATTACATACGGATAATATTATGACTACATTTGCATTTGGCTCAGGTGCTATCACACTTTATGTCATAGGATGGATAGCAACCCTACTTGCAGTTTATAATCGAGAGGGTTTGAAAAATAATTTACTTCAAACCATAACTCTAGCTGCTATTGTGCTTCATGCTGTTGCTGCATTTCAATTACTTTCAAAAGATGGTGGGCTCGACCTTAGTCTCATGAAAATAATTGCATTACTGGCCTTAGTGATTAATGCATTGGTGTATTTTAGTAGTCTACAAAAACCCATTCATAGCCTTTACTTAGCTCTGTTTCCCATTTCAGCTATTACTTTATTGGTGGCACTCACTAGCACCAGTACAAAGGCGACTATTTTTGTGCCCCTAAGTTTACAGGCGCATATCTTGATTTCTATTCTGGCCTACAGTTTTCTGGCCATAGCCGCACTCCAAGCTCTGCTGGCAGGCTATCAGAGCTGGCAGCTAAAACATAAGCATCAAGACGTGTTAATGCGTACCATGCCCGCCCTTGAAACCATGGAAGCACTGCTATTTAAATTAATTTGGGTGGGTCAGATTCTGCTTACACTATCGTTAATTACAGGCTTCTATGTGTATGACGACTTTTTTGCCCAGCAGCTAATACATAAAGTTGCCTTTAGTATTGTCGCCTGGGCGGTTTATGCCGTATTACTTTTTGGCAGGCATCTTTATGGCTGGCGTGGTCGCAGAGCTATCAACTGGACATGGGTTGGTTTTTCAGGGATTCTTTTAGGCTATATTGGCAGTAAAGTCGTCATTGAGTTGGTATTAAATTAACCTTTGTCGGTTGATATATTGCATAATCTCATTCAACATTAGGTTACTTAAGTTTTAGAGGCACTATCTTTGGAAGGTTCCCACCCATTGTTTCTTTGGGGCATATTGTTTTCGCTGCTCATTTTGTCAGCGTTCTTTTCTGGCTCAGAAACAAGCATGATGTCACTCAACCCCTATCGATTAAGACACCAACGTAAAAAAAGTGCTGGCGCAAGGCGTGCCGCTAAGCTTCTAGCTATGCCTGACCGCTTAATTGGGCTAATTTTAGTCGGTAATAACGCGGTTAATATTCTTGCAGCGATTATCGCCAACATGCTCGCTATCCATTACGTTGGTGAAGCTGCCGCACCTTGGGTTGCCACGGCAACACTGACCATTTTAGTGTTGGTTTTTTCCGAAGTAACACCGAAAACCATTGCCGCTCAGAACCCCGAATGGTTTGCGTTCAAAGCTAGTCATATTTTAAAGCCACTACTTCAGCTTTTAACGCCTCTTATCTGGTCTATTAATAGGCTAACCAATACATTTATCAGTCTGCTGGGTTTTGATCCCAACAAAGATAGAGACCATAGCTTAGATTCTGAAGAGTTAAAGTCTTTGGTCGATCTGTCTGGGCATAAACTTTCTGACAGTAATCAGGGTATGCTAAGAGCCATACTCGATCTCGATAATATGACAGTTGAGGATATTATGATTCCTCGCAACGAAGTCAGTGGGCTAGATTTAGAAGAAAACATTGATGTTCTTATGGAGCAAATTCTTTCTTGCGAATACACCCGTCAGCCCGTTTACTCTGGCGATATCAATAATATTATCGGCATTTTTCATGTTCGCAAAGCTAACCATCTTTTGCGCGCAGACACCATTACACATAATGCTATTAAACGCTTTGCTGACGAGGCTTACTTTATTCCCGAAAGTACCAAGTTGACCACACAGCTTCTCAACTTCAAAAAAATGCGAAGTCGCTTTGCGGTGGTGGTTGATGAATACGGTGAAGTGCAGGGTTTAGTGACTTTGGAAGACATATTGGAAGAAATCGTAGGTGATTTCACCACCAATGAAGCTGATCTTATTGAAGAGGTCATGGCTCAGAATGATGGTAGTTTCTTAATTGACGGCACTGCTACTATTCGAGAAATTAATAAGGCAACCCAGTGGGACTTACCTCTCAATGGCCCAAAAACGATGAATGGACTGGTTCTGGAGCAATTAGAAAGTATTCCCGATGGCAATGTCAGCTTTACTTTAAATCAATTTAAATTCGAAACCGTTGAAATTAACGGCACCCGTGTTAAAAAAGTAGCCGCAACCTGTCTTAAGCCAATTACATCTGAATCGAGTATTTAGACTAAGACTGGATTAATTGTTTTTGTCTGCTCTATCTATGCAGCTGTCAACCACAGCCTGTCGCTGATCCTCATCCAGATAAATCCAGTTTCTTATTTCTTCACTGGTGCGGTAACAGCCGACGCAAACATCTTCGTCATTAAGTCGACAAATTGAAATGCAGGGTGATGTGGATTTATCCATTAAAGTCTTCTCACTAGTATCTATTATTCAGCCGTTAGCTGCTGAAGCTGTTGCTGCGTCGGGTAACGCAAATTAATTTGAGCATCTAAAACAAAATTTAACATATCCACCATAACCTTAAGAGTGAATCCCCAAATTTTGTATTCCCCATACATTACGTAAGGTAATTGAATTTTTCTTTCACTGAGCTCGAAATATTTATAGCCACCTGTATCCAATAACAATTTGAGAGGAAAATTAAATACCGCGGCTATCTCAGAAGGATCCGGCTGCAAATGATAAGGCGATGCCACCCATCCCATAAACGGCGCCACACGTAACATACTTAACCGAGGTGAATCACTGGGCAACATACCAAGTAACTCGATCTTATCGGAAGTTAGGCCAATTTCCTCTTCAGTTTCACGTAAGGCAGTTGCTAATAGATTTTGATCGCAAGGCTCTTTCATGCCCCCTGGAAAAGCCACTTCGCCAGCATGATGGTTAAGATGTTTAGCGCGCTGGGTTAAAATAACATGCGGATCCAATGGATCGCCCTGTAAAAGAAGCATCACAGCAGCTTTAGCGCTAGTCTTTTCAACCTCGGAATCAACGACCGAGGGTATATAATGTTTTAATCGTTGTGAAATAGTGGCTAACATAGGTTCATTATACGTTTTTATAACAATTCTTGAGGGATTTATGAATTACTGTTCAGAATGCGGTACCCCAGTTACTCTGAAGATACCAGAGGGAGATAACAGACTGCGCTTTGTTTGCCCAAACTGCAAAACTGTCCATTATCAGAATCCTTTGGTTATTGTGGGTGTACTGCCTGAGTATAATCAGCAAATACTCCTCTGTAAGCGCGCTATTGAGCCACAGAAAGGTCGCTGGACACTGCCTGCTGGATTCATGGAGAATGATGAATCCACCCTCGAGGGTGCTTTAAGAGAATGCCAAGAAGAGGCTCATGCGTCAGTTAATGAGCCGACACTTTACGCGCTTTATGACATCCCATACATCAATCAGGTGTATGTCTTCTATCGCGCACAACTAGCCAATCTAGATTTTGGTCCAAGCGCTGAATCTACCGAGGTAGCGCTGTTTGATGAGCAAGATATTCCATGGGATGAACTGGCTTTTCCAGTGGTGACTGCGGTTATTAAGCGCTTTTTAAGCGATCGTAAAAAAGACAGCTTTGAAGTATTTAATGATGTGATTGAACGCAGAAAATAATCAAAGTAAAAACAAAACGCCCGCACTACATAGCAGCGCGGGCGCAGAATAAAACGATGACGACTTAAAGCTTGTCAGCGTTTTCTGATAGGTATGCAGCAACACCCTCTGGAGTGTCTTTCATACCGCTATCACCTTTATTCCAGCCAGCAGGGCAGACTTCGCCATGATCCTGATGGAATGCAAGAGCGTCAATCATACGCAGCATCTCATCAATATTACGACCTAGCGGCAAATCATTAACCACCTGATGTCTTACCAGACCATCTTCATCAATCAAGAAAGAACCACGGAAGGCAACGCCATCCGCATGCTCAACATCGTATGCTTGACAGATTTCGTGCTTAACATCGGCAACCAATGGGTATTTAACCGCACCAATACCACCGTCATTCACGTCAGTATTACGCCATGCATTGTGAGAAAATTGTGAATCAATCGAAACACCAATGACTTCTACGCCACGATCAACAAATTCTTGATGACGGTGATCAAATGCGATCAGCTCGGAAGGACATACAAAGGTGAAATCGAGAGGGTAAAAGAAAATAACAGCTTTTTTGCCCTTAATTGTCTCTGCAAGGTTAAAGTTATCGATAATCTCACCACTGCCAGTTACTGCAGCAGCCGTGAAATCTGGTGCTGGCTTGCCTACTAATACAGCCATATTGGTTACTCCTAATAAAAGTTACTTGTTTTGAATATGTATAATCTACAGAGGATAGTTTCACATCGGCAAACTTTCAACCAATTGAATGTTTTTATTACGTTTATAGCCATATGCGCATTATTTGAAATTGATAGTATAAACACCACCTCAACAGTATTTTGGCGAAAAAAAAGGGCGACAAAGTCGCCCTTTTTAATTCATTAGTAAACCCTTAGAAGGTTTTACTTAATGATAGTCTAGTACTTCTTGCTTCACCCACAGCTACCTGATGAGTACTGTGCGAATGTGGGAAATAAACTTCATCAGATAGATTTTCAATATTTAATTGAAGCTTAAGATCGTCTGCAATGCTGTAATAAACCGCCGCATCAACTCTAGTGTAAGCCGGAAGTAGTAAGTCGGGGTTATTGTCTTTTACAGCTGACTCGCCCTGATGCATGACACCTAACGCCCAGCCAAAGTTAGGATTAATATCATAGGTTGTCCAGATCGAATAAGTAGACACCGGGATTTCTCGCGGCTGTCCGCCATCAGCAGTTTCTCCATCTATATTGCTATAACTAAATGCAACATTAAGATTTTCATTAACTTGACCCTTTAGTTCAAGCTCAAAGCCTTCAACCGAAAGACCTCTCTCAGTAATATAATCTGAGCTTGTTCCATCATAATCTGCAATTTCTGATTCACTTTCAAAATAAGCTGAGGTTAGGCTTAGGCTCTTATTCAGATCTAGTTTAAAGCCTATCTCAGAACTCTCATAGTAATCAGGCTTTAAGGTTTCACCAGAACCCGCTGCTCCGCCCGTAAGTTTCTTATATTGCTCGCCTGATCTTGGCGCGAAACTTTCACTGTAACTGTAGTAAAGAGATACATTGTTTTGCGGCTTATAAATTAGGCCAAATCTTGGTGAAAACTCGGTATCCACTCGTGCCGCTGAAGAGTCCTGTTTAATATCATCAACTTTGATATCGAACTTATCATAGCGACCACCCAATAATACAATCAAACTGTCAGTAACATCAATTTGGTCTTGGATATAAAAAGAGCTAACCGTGATATCTGTCTCAGTACTTGATTTAAGGGCACATGAGTTTGTGTACTCAACCGCGGTAGCTGTTCCACTGGCATTAACTGAGAAATCAATCGGATCGGCTACAGCAAATGATTCTCTATCATAGTTACTTACATCACAATCATTGGTTGTCCAGTAGGTATTAAAGCGCTTATTAGTATTATCTGTTTTAACTGACTCAAAACCAGTAAGAATAGTATGTGTCATATTGGCAAAATTAAGCTCATTAACCAGACTTGCCGACAGAATTAAATTGTCTCTTTCGGTAGGGTCGTGGTATCCGTCCATTTCTACAACGTTAGTATCAAGATCATAGCTATTAGCATAGGTATTTTGATACATTTTTTCGAAGCTACTGGAGGTTAAAGACAGACTTCCTTTGGTTGAATCAGAAAATCTATGACTTAATGCAGCACGAAGAACAGAGGCTTCAACCGTATTAAGGTTTCCATCTTTGTCACCAAATACAATGTCACTTAAGGCTTTCACTGGCTCACCATTAGCCGTTGGAATACCGCGATCAATAAATCGTTCATGATCGATGTATTCATAGGACAGGTCTAAATCTGTATCTGCATCCAACGCGATATTCACTGTAGGATTGATTCCAAATCGATCACCATTATAGAAATCTCTATGATTTTCTAGCGAATCACTGTGGACATTTAAACGGAAGGCAACAGAATCGCTAAGATTGGTGTTTACATCAGCCGCTAAATCGGTCGCACCAAAGGAATCAATACCGATGTCTACGGTTTTGAAATCTTGACCATTAACTGCTTTTTTAGAAACTCTATTGATAATGCCACCGGTTCCGCCACGACCAAATAATAGCGCGTTAGGTCCTCTAAGAACCTCTACTTGCTCCACATTATATAAAGGACGGTAGTATTGAACATCATCTCTTACACCATCTTGATAAAAATCTGCGGTAGATCTAACGCCACGAAAAACTACAGCGTCACGATGCCCCTCACCTAAAGAGGTATTAATACCAGGGGTATATCTCACAATATCGCCTATTTCCTTGAAACCTTTTTTTCGAACATCTTCATCGGTAACAATCGAAAGAGATTGAGGAACATTGATAATTGGGGTGGGTGTTTTGAGTGCGTTCATTTGATCGCTTTGAAGCACTCTACCTTTAACCAAAATTTCTTCAAAATCAGAACTTTCAGCCAAAACAGGACCAACAACAAAAAATGCGCACAAAGTAGCAACATCTAATAGCCTTACTCTTTTCATAAAATTATCTCTAGTTAAAAACAATATTGGGATTTGCTGTTAATGGTAATGATTATCATTTATATTTGCAACAATTATTTTATTAAAATTGCTATTTTTTCACCCTATAAACCAAACCAAAAGCTAGAATCCTCAGTAAATACAGGGTATTGAATTAATTTATAAATGATAATTATTTGCATTTGGGTTGTTTTTTTTGTAAAGTCCCACTATTAATCTTGGGTATTATGAGCACTTACAACCCTACTACCTGTAACCAAATATAGAGTAATACCATCATGAACGAATTTATTATTATGTTCCGCGAGGGCCTTGAAGCCTCACTAATCGTTGGAATTATCTATACCCTCCTTATTAAGCAGGAACTCAACAGAGAAATCCGCCAATTATGGTTAGGAGTCGGTGCTGCAATCGTTGCGAGCATTATCACTGGCTTTGCACTGGTTCAGGTTAAGAGTTCTATTGGAAACGCATCTATTGAGGCCCTTTTTGAGGGTGTAGCCATGATCGCTACTGCCGGCCTAATTTGGTATGTAATCTTTTGGCTTTCAAAGCAAGTCGGAGCTACTGCCGCATTAAAAGACGAAGCAAATCAAGCATTAGAAAGTGCTGGCTGGGGAATCTTTCTCATCATCTTCTTCGCTATATTTAGAGAAGGCTTTGAAACCGCTATATTCCTAATGGGTAGTTTCTCAATGACTGAATCATTCTCCTACTCAGGCTTTATTGGCGGCTTAGTGCTCGCCATTGCTATTGGTTATGCGATTGTTGTTCAGGGTAAGCGCATACAACTTAAGTCGTTTTTTAGAGCGACCAGCCTGTTATTAGTGGTTTTTGCTTCGGGAATGATGACTTATGGCGCACACGAAATTGAAGAATTTTTTGTTAAGGGTGATCACTTGCAGGTGATTGGCTTAGAGACTAAACAGGATATTTCCCGCCCTTACAGTATTCTTAAGCCAAAAACTGAATTGAGCGAATCAGATAATCCTGCTTTTTATTCTTACAATTTAAATGGCAAAGAGAAATACACCCACCTGCTGCATGATAAGGGCCATATTGGTGTTTTTCTTAAGGGGTTTGTAGGCTATAACAGTAACCCCAACTGGATAGAGTTATTTGTCTGGATACTCTCCTTAGCCTTTGGTTTACGATTATGGCGTAAATTTTATTTTTCCAAAGCTACCTAACACAATCTTCTTAGTTTCTGCCTTTTAATAAGGCAAAAAAAACCGCTCGGTGATCAGAATCAGCGAGCGGTTTTTTAAATTTAGATTACTCACCCGATGGTTCTTCACCCAGGTTTTCATCAATTAATGTTTTCAACTCACCTTTTTCATGCATTTCAGTGACGATATCACAACCACCAACAAGTTCGCCGGCTACCCATAACTGCGGGAAGGTCGGCCAATTGCCATATTTTGGCAGATTTTCTCTGATTTCTGGGTTTGATAGAACGTCAACAAAGGCGAAGCGGTGCCCGCAGGCCATTAATGCCTGAACTGTTCGCGCTGAAAAACCACATTGTGGTTGATTGGGTGACCCTTTCATGAAGAGTAAAACTGAATTATTTTCTACTTGATCACGTATTGTTTCCATTATATCCATTAAAAAAACCCTGTATTGATTGCTGTTAAGTATATTTTACCCTTTTTAGCCTTATAGCTAAAGGAAGAAACGCTAAATGAGTGTTATTGCGATGATTGTTAAATATTCCTATAATATTGCTAATCGAAGGGCAGTGAGACTGCCCTTTTTACGTTTTTCCAAAAACAATGAATGTGAGTGATTATGGGCGATAAAGCCTTAATGAATACCTACGGCGAAAAAGCCATGACATTAGTCAGTGGCGAAGGTGCTTGGCTGTACGATGAAAAAGGTAATAAATATCTGGACGCGCTATCTGGCATTGCTGTCTGCGGCCTAGGTCATTCACATCCTGAAATTAGCAAAGTTATTGCTGAGCAGGCGGCTGAATTAATCCATTGTTCCAATTTTTTTGCGATTCCAAGTCAACAGCAACTGGCTGAAAAGCTGTGTGACATTTCAGGCATGACCAATGTATTTTTTGGTAACTCTGGTGCAGAAGCAAATGAAGCGGCTATAAAATTAGCTCGCTTACATGGCAATAAAAAAGGGATCAAGTTACCTACGGTATTGGTCATGGATAATGCTTTCCATGGGAGAACACTGGCCACCTTAACCGCCTCTGGTAGCAGAAAAATACAGGCAGGCTTTGAACCACTGGTAAGAGGGTTTGCTCGTGGGCCCTTCAATGATATCGAGGCATTAAAAACTATTGCTGATAATAACCCTGATATCTGTGCCATTTTTGTAGAGCCTATTCAGGGTGAAGGCGGTATAAATCTGGCCGATTCCGATTATTTTCAGCAGTTAAGAGATCTATGTGATGAGCTTGACTGGCTGCTAATGTTTGATGAGGTTCAAACCGGTAACGGTAGAACAGGTATGTTCTTTTACCATCAGTACAGTGGCGTTCAGCCCGATGTAGTGACAACGGCTAAAGGCCTTGGTAACGGGATGCCTATTGGCGCCTGTCTGGCTCATGGTGAGGCGGCTAAACTGATGCAACCGGGTAATCATGGTTCTACCTTTGGTGGCAACCCTTTGGCTAGCGCGGTTGCACTCAAGGTCGTAGAGCTTATTGAATCTGGCGATATTTACCAAAGAGCGGTCATAGTGGGCAATATTATTATGCAAGGGCTGACCGATGCATTAGAAGGCGTTGAGCATGTTATAGATATTAGAGGCTGCGGCTGTATGATTGGGATTGAATTAACTAAACCCTGTAAATCTTTATACACTGAAGCCCTGAAACATGGCTTGGTGATTAATGTTACCGCTGATTCGGTAATCAGACTATTACCGCCAATGATTATGACTGACCAAGAAGCTCAACAGGTTGTGAGTATTCTGGCACCCCTTATTAAAGACTTCCAATAGGCGTCACACACATGGCTGTTAGACATTTTCTTACCTTACATGACCTTTCACCCGCTGAACTTAATCAGGTAATTGATTCTGCGATTGCGTTAAAAAAGGCACATCGTGAAAACACCCAACAACCTGTATTAGCCCAGAAGGTATTGGCGATGATTTTTGAAAAATCATCCACCAGAACTCGAGTATCTTTTGAAGCCGGTATGGCCCAGTTGGGTGGAAGTGCGCTATTTCTGTCGCCAACGGATACCCAGTTAGGTCGCGGCGAACCCATTGAAGATTCTGCGAGAGTGATCTCGAGAATGACTGATATTATTATGATCAGAACCTTTGGTCATGACAAAATTGAGACCTTTGCCAAGCATTCTGCTGTGCCAGTGATCAATGCGTTAACCGATAGCTTTCATCCCTGTCAGTTACTTGCCGATGTACAGACCTATGTTGAGCATCGCGGGTCTATTCAGGGTAAAACGGTTGCCTGGATTGGCGATGGTAATAATATGTGTCATTCGTGGATCAATGCAGCCATGCAATTTGATTTTAAATTGCGCATTGCTTGCCCTGTGGGCTATGAACCCGATGCGGCTATTTTAGCGAGAGCTGGCGATCGCGTTGTTTTAACTAGTGATCCTGTTCAAGCGGTGACTGATGCTGATCTTGTGACTACAGATGTGTTTGCCTCTATGGGACAAGAAGCTGAACAGGCTACTAGACTAGAGCATTTTGATGGCTTTCAGGTCAATCATGCACTCATGGCTAAGGCTGCAGATCAGGCACTCTTTATGCACTGCTTGCCTGCGCACAGAGGCGAAGAAGTTTCAGCTGAACTGCTAGAAGATACGTCTATTTCTGTGGTTTGGGATGAGGCAGAAAATCGTTTGCACGCACAAAAGGCACTGATGCTGTTCTTGCTAAATCAGTAATGTTTTACAGGTAATACTGATTTAGCGATTGTAGAAAACGTCATCAATTTCATACTCTACTTCCCCGCCGGGAGTATGCACATTAACTACATCACCAATCTCTTTGCTGATAAGTGCACGAGCTATGGGTGACTGATAGGAAATCATACCCGCTTTTACATCCGCTTCATCATCACCGACGATTCTGTAGGTGACCTCTTCGTCAGTTTCAGTATTAATAATAGTCACGGTTGAACCAAAAATAACGCGATCGCCTTCTGGCATTTGAGAAATATCCACCACCTGACACAGAGAAAGCTTTGATTCTATATCTTGGATACGCCCTTCAATAAAACCCTGCTGTTCTCTGGCAGCATGGTATTCAGCATTCTCTTTTAGATCGCCATGCTCACGGGCTTCTGCAATTGCCTGAATAACCGTTGGGCGATCTTCTTTCTTGAGCTTTTCAAGCTCAATTCGAAGTGCGGCCTCACCCTCAACTGTCATTGGAATTTTTTGCATTAGCTAATTGCCTTGTGTAGCGTTTGTAAATCACGAACTTGAATATCGCCAGCAAACATGAGAGCTTCGCATACGGCTCTTCCGCCTGCCATCGTTGTAGTATAGTAAACTTGATGTTGCTCTGCACTAGAGCGAATAGCACTGGAGTCAGAGATGGCTTTGCGACCCTCAGTGGTATTTATAATAAGATGAATCTTATCACTTTTTATCATATCTACAATATGCGGTCTGCCTTCCTGAACTTTATTAACCAATTCAACCTCAAGGCCAGCATCGGTAATCACTTTTGCTGTACCCTTTGAAGCAACCAGCTTAAAGCCCATAGATAATAGGTTTTTTGCTAAACTAGGTAACTGATGCTTATCTCTATCACGTACGCTGATAAAGGCAGTCCCCTTTGTTGGTATTTCATCGCTGGCACCCAGCTCGGCTTTACCATAGGCTTCAGCAAAGGTTTCACCTACACCCATAACTTCACCCGTTGACTTCATTTCTGGCCCAAGAATGGGGTCAATTCCAGGGAATTTATTAAACGGGAATACCGCTTCTTTTACACTGTAATAAGGCGGAACGATTTCTTTTGTAAAACCCTGAGATTCTAATGTTTGGCCAACCATACAACGGGCGGCTATTTTAGCCAGAGAGGTACCTATACATTTAGAAACAAAAGGCACTGTTCTTGATGCTCGAGGGTTAACCTCAATCACATAGATTTCATCGTCTTGCAGTGCCAGCTGAACATTCATCAAGCCGCGAACACCAAGCTCACGAGCCATTTTCTTGCAGACTTCACGCATCTCATTCTGGACGTCTTCACTCAAACTGTAAGGCGGCAATGAACAGGCCGAATCACCAGAGTGAATACCCGCTTGCTCAATATGCTGCATAATCGCGCCGATCACCACCTGCTCGCCATCACTGACGGCATCAACATCAACTTCGATAGCATTTGGCAAGAAGAAATCTAAGAGTACCGGTGAGTCTTCTGACACTTCTACAGCGGTGCGCATGTAATGTCTTAGCTCGTCTTCTTTATAGACGATTTCCATGGCACGACCGCCTAATACATAGGAAGGACGAACCACCAAGGGATAACCAATTTTTTCAGCCAGAACAACAGCATCTTCGGCACTTCTAGCCGTCGCATTTGATGGCTGTAAAAGACCGAGCTTATCGATCATCTGTTGGAACCTTTCACGATCTTCAGCACGATCAATAGCATCAGGGGTAGTACCTACAATGGGCACACCCTCTGCTTCTAGGGCACGAGCTAATTTCAACGGTGTTTGACCGCCAAACTGAACGATCACACCCTTAGGTTTTTCTAATCGCACAATTTCTAGAACATCTTCTAGGGTCACTGGCTCGAAGAATAATCGATCAGAGGTATCGTAATCAGTAGATACGGTTTCAGGGTTGCAGTTAACCATAATGGTTTCATAACCATCATCTCGCATGGCAAGTGCCGCATGCACACAGCAGTAGTCAAATTCAATGCCCTGACCAATTCTGTTTGGCCCGCCACCTAGTACTAAAATTTTATCGCGATTACTGGGTTTGGCTTCGCATTCTTCTTCATAGGTCGAATACATATAGGCGGTGTCAGTAGAAAATTCTGCCGCACAGGTATCCACGCGCTTATATACTGGGTGAATATCTAATTGGTTGCGATATTCACGCACCGCCTGTTCACCACAGCCGAGGATGTCACCCAAGCGCTTATCAGAAAACCCTTTGCGCTTAAGTTTAAATAATGCCGTTTTATCTAAAGTGCTAAGCTCAGAACCCTGAAGCTGTTGCTCATGCTTGATTAAATCTTCAATTTGCACCAAGAACCAGGGATCAATCTTGGTGATGTTAAACATCTCTTCAAGACTCATGCCGGCGCGGAAACCGTCGGCCACATACCAGATACGATCTGGGCCTGCTTCCGCGAGCTGGTTATTTAAAATACTGGTTGATGAGTCATCTGCAGGATCGACAACAGGGTCAAATCCAGAAACGCCAACTTCTAAGCCACGCAATGCTTTTTGCATAGACTCTTGGAACGTGCGCCCAATAGCCATAACCTCACCAACAGACTTCATCTGAGTGGTAAGTTTTGGACTGGCTTGGCTAAATTTCTCAAAGGCAAAACGCGGAACCTTAGTTACCACATAATCGATACTTGGCTCAAAAGAAGCCGGTGTTGCTCCGCCAGTAATTTCATTTTGAAGCTCATCCAATGTGTAACCAATGGCTAACTTGGCCGCAACCTTAGCAATGGGGAAGCCAGTGGCTTTTGAAGCCAGTGCTGATGAACGTGAAACACGCGGGTTCATCTCGATAACAATCAAGCGTCCGTCTTCTGGGTTTACCGCAAACTGTACGTTTGAGCCGCCCGTTTCAACACCAATCTCACGCAATACACTCACCGAGGCATTACGCATTATCTGATATTCTTTATCGGTTAAGGTTTGCGCCGGGGCAACAGTGATTGAGTCACCGGTATGGATACCCATAGGATCCAAGTTTTCAATGGCACAGATAATGATGCAGTTATCATTGCGATCTCTCACCACTTCCATTTCAAATTCTTTCCAACCAATCAGCGATTCATCAATCAATAATTCATTGGTTGGCGAAAGATCGAGTCCACGTCGGCAAATTTGTTCGAATTCTTCGCGGTTATAGGCGATACCACCGCCTGATCCACCCATAGTAAATGAGGGTCGAATAACACAGGGGAACCCAAAACGATCGGCAACCTGATAGGCTTCTTCTAGGCTGTGAGCAATACCAGAGTTTGGCGTATCAAGGCCAATGGCTTTCATGGCTTTATCGAAACGCTCTCGATCTTCTGCCTTGTCGATGGCATCTGCATTGGCGCCAATCATTTCAACATTATATTTTTCTAATACACCATGCTTAGCGAGATCCAAGGCACAGTTAAGGGCTGTTTGGCCACCCATTGTGGGCAACAGAACATCGGGTCTTTCTTTTTCGATGATCTTCTCTACCGTACCCCATTCAACAGGCTCGATATAGGTAGCATCAGCCATTGCGGGATCGGTCATAATGGTGGCTGGATTAGAGTTAACCAATATCACTCTATAGCCTTCTTCTCTCAGAGCCTTACAGGCCTGAGCGCCGGAATAATCGAACTCACAGGCCTGCCCAATGACAATCGGGCCTGCTCCAAGAATTAAAACGCTTTTAATATCTGTTCTTTTTGGCATAGGGTCGCTACTCAGTCAAGACGCTTAACGTCTAGCCTCCATCAATTCTATAAAGTGATCAAATAATGGTGCCGCATCGTGCGGACCGGGACTTGCTTCAGGGTGTCCCTGGAAACTAAATGCAGGTTTGTCCGTACGGTGAATGCCCTGTAGAGAGGCATCAAACAAAGAGCGATGAGTGGCTTCTAAGCAACTAGGCAATCCCTCTTCTTCAACCGCAAAACCATGATTTTGGCTAGTTATCATAACCGTTTTGTTAGCGATATCTTCTACTGGATGATTGGCACCATGGTGACCAAACTTCATCTTTGCAGTTTTTGCTCCAGAGGCTAAGGCTAGCAACTGGTGGCCCAAACAGATACCAAATAGAGGAATATCTGTTTTCAATAATTCTGTAATTGCTTCAATCGCATAGTCACAGGGCTCTGGATCGCCCGGCCCGTTTGAAAGGAAAACACCATCAGGGTTCATAGCCAACACATCGCTTGCCGGTGTTTGAGCAGGAACAACTGTTAAGTCACAGCCTCTATCAACCAGCATGCGTAAAATATTTTGTTTAACACCGAAATCATAGGCAACAACCTTAAATTTAAAGTCGGTTTGTTGCTCATAGGCATGACCCAACTGCCAGCTCTTCTGCTGCCATTGATAGGCTTCAGTGGTTGTTACCTGTTTTGCCAAATCCATTCCCTTAAGACCTGGGAACTGTTTAGCTGCCTCCACCGCTTTTTGCTCGTCGATATCACCGACGATAATACAGCCGCTTTGCGAACCTGTTTCGCGCAAAATACGTGTCAGCTTTCTGGTGTCTATATCAGCAATACCTACAATACCGCGCTCAGCGAGATACTGGTCCAAGCTTTGCTCACTACGGAAATTAGAAACCATTAAAGGTAGATCGCGAATAACCAATCCTGCAGCCCAGATCTGATCAGATTCCTGATCTTCAGTGTTGACGCCAACATTACCAATATGAGGGTAAGTTAGGGTAACAATTTGATGGGCATATGAGGGGTCTGTGAGAATTTCTTGGTAACCCGTTAGTGCAGTGTTAAAAACCACTTCACCAATAGATTGACCCTCGGCACCGATAGCGGTACCTCTGAAAATTGTTCCATCTGCGAGCGCAAGAACAGCCTCCCGATTGGTCTGGGAATTCACACAACCTCCTAAATTATAATGAGTCTATCTGGTAGGATAAAACCGAAAAGCCTTTTGATTATTTGCAAAAAAACGAGATGGGACAATTTGTCTCATCTCGCTTTTATAAGAAATATTCAGTATATCAACCTCTCGGGCCAGTGCCGTTATTTGTTAACGAATCTGAGAATGCATTTTAGGGTAAATGGACCTGTTTTGTCCATCATTGATAAATTTATTTTATCTAAATTTCAAATTTATTGGAGCTACCAAAATTATACATTTAGACTGAGTACGTCCTGCATACTATGAAGGCCAGATGGCTTCTCACTCAGCCACTTTGCAGCACGCAGTGCACCCCGAGCAAATGCCATGCGACTTGAGGCTTTATGGGTAATTTCTACACGCTCACCTTCAGCGGCAAATAACACTGTATGGTCACCAACGACGTCACCTGCTCGCTGGGTCGCAAAACCAATGGTTTGACGATCTCTTGCGCCTGTTTGACCCTCTCGGCCATAGACAGCTACTTCTTTAAGGTCACGATTCAGTGCGCCAGCCACAGACTCACCTAGCGACAATGCAGTACCCGAGGGAGCATCCACCTTATGACGATGATGTGTCTCTGAAATTTCGATATCCACATCGTCACCCAAAATTGATGCGGCAATTTCGGCCAGTTTAAAGCACAGGTTAACCCCGGTGGCATAGTTAGATGCCATACAAATAGCGGTCTTTTCACTAGCCTGATTAATATTTTTTAGTTGCTGCTCATCGAAGCCGGTTGTACCCACAACAATTTTTTTACTCTGCTCAGCGCATAGGGCAATATTAGCTGCTGTTGAAGCTGGGGTGCTAAAATCAATGAGAACATCAAACTGATCAACAACCTCTTGTAGTGATGACACCACAGTTATACTGTTTCTGCCTATTCCCGCTAACTCACCTGAGTCAACTCCAATAAGCGAGCTGTCTGGGCGTTCAATTGCCGCACTTAGTTGTAGACCATCGGTCTGAGTAACCGCCTCAATTAAGGCTTTACCCATGCGTCCACCCGCTCCAGTTATGGCTATATTGCTCATTTTATTGTCCAAAATTTTGTCATTAGGGGTAACTCTACTCTAACCGGTAAGATTATCGAAGAATTTTTTCACTCCATCAAACCAACTGGAGGTTCTTGGCGAGTGCTTATCTTTGCCCATCAAGCTTTTATCAAAGCTTTCTAGTAGTGCACGCTGATCTTCACCCAAATTAACTGGCGTTTCCAAAACCACACGACAAAGCAAATCGCCTGTGCCGCCGCCGCGGACCGGTGCCACGCCCTTTCCTCGCAATCTAAATACCTTGCCGCTCTGTGTCTCAGCAGGAATTTTTAGTTTTACTTTGCCGGTTAAAGTTGGAACTTCCAGCACGCCACCCAGGGCTGCCTGCGCGAAGCTAATCGGAACTTCACAGTGTAAATGACTGGCATCGCGAACAAAGATGGAGTGCTCGCGCACATGAACCTGAACGTATAGATCCCCCACCGGGCCACCATTGGGGCCGGCTTCACCTTTTCCACCTAGACGGATTCGATCACCTGTATCTACGCCTGCAGGAATCTTAACGGAAAGTTTTGTATATTCTTCTTTGGTACCACGGCCATGACAGTCGACACAGGCATCAGCAATAACCTGCCCTGATCCACCACATTGTGGGCAGGTCTGTTGAACTTGGAAAAAGCCTTGTGACATCCGCACCTGACCTAAACCACCACAGGTACCACAATTTACTGGCGATGATCCTGGTCGTGCACCGGTACCATCACAGGTATTACAGTGGACAGACCTCGGTACATCAATTTTGATAATCTTACCTTTTACCGCATCTTCTAAATCTAACTCAAGATCGTAGCGAAGATCTGCACCTCTGGCGGGACCGGCGCGACGGCCACCACCGCCACCCCCGAAAATATCACCAAATACATCGCCAAATGCATCGCCAAAACCTGAGGTATCGAAGCCACCGCGACCGCCGCCAGAATTACCGTCGACGCCGGCATGCCCAAAGCGATCATAGGCTGATTTTTTATCACCATCACCAAGAATTTCGTAGGCTTCTTGAGCTTCTTTAAACTTTTCTTCTGAACTTTTATTGTCAGGATTGCGGTCAGGATGATGCTTCATCGCTACACGACGAAAGGCTTTCTTGATCTCAGGATCAGAAGCCGATTTATCCACACCCAAAACTTCATAGTAGTCGCGTTTTGCCATAACGAGCTTTTATTCCTAGATAAATAAATAAAGGCGCGAACATTGTTCGCGCCTAGAGTAAGTAACCATTAAATCGATGTTTACTTGCTGTCTTTCTGAGTTTCATCAACCTCTTCGAACTCAGCATCCATAGCATCATCGGCATGTTGCTCAGCAGATTCACCCTGACCTTCTTCAGCCTGCTGCTCTGCATAGAGTTTCTGCGCTAGGGTTGCCGATGCTTCTGACAATTCTTTTGCTGCAGTATCCATCGCATCTTTATCATCACCCTTAACCGCTTCTTCTACCTTGGCAATGGCTGTCTCGATAGCTGATTTTTCTTCATCAGAAGCCTTATCACCCGCTTCTTCCAAAGTTTTCTTAGCCGCATGAGCAAGTCCATCTGCAGTGTTACGCGCCTGGGCTAGCTCCTCGAATTTGGTATCTTCTGCAGCATTCGCTTCAGCATCTGCAACCATTGCATCGATTTCTTCATCAGATAGACCTGAAGAAGCTTTAATCACAATAGACTGCTCTTTACCGGTTGCCTTGTCTTTGGCACCAACATTCAGAATACCGTTAGCATCAATATCAAAGGTAACTTCGATTTGTGGCATGCCTCTTGGCGCTGGTGGAATATCAGCCAAATCAAAACGACCCAGTGACTTGTTCTGTGCAGCCTGTTTGCGCTCACCCTGAACTACGTGAATAGTTACAGCGGTTTGATTGTCATCAGCGGTAGAAAACACCTGCGACTTCTTAGTTGGAATCGTGGTATTTTTCTCAATCACTGGCGTAGCAACTGCACCCATGGTTTCAATACCTAGGCTTAGCGGGGTTACATCTAGCAACAATACATCTGTTACATCACCTGCAAGTACAGCGCCTTGTAGAGATGCACCAACAGCTACGGCTTCATCTGGGTTCACATCTTTACGCGGCTCTTTGCCGAAGAACTCTGTGACTTTCTCTTGCACTAGAGGCATACGCGTCTGACCGCCGACAAGAATAACCTCGTCAATTTCAGAAGCGGACTTACCCGCATCTTTTAGTGCTACTTTTAGTGGGCTTAATGAACGCTCGACTAATTCTTCAACGAGAGACTCAAGTTTGGCTCTAGTGAGTTTAACGACTAAGTGCTTAGGACCTGAGGCATCAGCCGTAATATAAGGCAAGTTAACTTCAGTCTGGGTGCTTGAAGAAAGCTCGATTTTAGCTTTTTCAGCAGCTTCTTTAAGTCTTTGCATAGCTAGCGGGTCACCCGCTAAGTCGACACCACTATCCGCTTTAAATTCCGTTGACAAATATTCAATAAGACGTAAATCAAAGTCTTCACCCCCTAGGAATGTGTCACCATTGGTAGCCAATACTTCAAATTGTTTTTCGCCATCAACATCGGCAATCTCAATAATGGAAATATCAAAGGTACCACCACCTAAGTCGTATACCGCAATAACACTGTCGCCTTCGCTCTTATCAATACCATAGGCTAGCGCCGCTGCTGTTGGCTCGTTGATAATACGTTTAACTTCAAGCCCTGCGATACGTCCAGCATCCTTAGTGGCTTGACGCTGAGAATCGTTAAAATAAGCAGGCACGGTGATAACCGCTTCAGAAACTGTCTCACCTAAGTAGTCTTCGGCAGTTTTCTTCATTTTCTTAAGAATTTCTGCAGATACCTGTGGCGCAGCTTTGCTTTCGCCTTTTACTTCGACCCATGCATCACCATTATCAGCTTTAACAATCTTATAAGGCACCATACTGATGTCTTTTTGCACTACTTTGTCATCAAAACGACGGCCAATTAGACGCTTAACCGCATAAATCGTGTTTTCTGGGTTTGTGACCGCCTGACGCTTGGCCGACTGTCCCGCTAAAATTTCACCATCATCTGCATAGGCAATAACAGATGGTGTAGTTCGGGCACCCTCAGCGTTTTCAATAACTTTGGGCGCATCGCCCTCTAGTACAGCAACACATGAGTTGGTGGTTCCCAAATCAATTCCGATAATCTTTCCCATTACTTCTTCTCCATCAATGTTTCTTTACATCTGTTAATAGGGTTTATTAACAGGGGTTTAAATTTCTAATCTCTTACTCTTAATGTGGGTGCAGTTTTAAATAATTCAAGGGTAAGAAAATAAGTTTTTAATTAGGCTGAGGTAGATACCACAACCATGGCCGGTCTGATTAGGCGACCATTTAATGTGTAGCCTTTCTGAAACACATTAATCACCGTGTTTGGTTCAACCTCGGCATTGGGTACCATACTGACCGCTTGATGTAGATCGGCATCAAAGGGCTGACCCTCTGGATCAACAGGCACAACACTGTGCTTTGTGAGTACATCAATAAACGTTTTTAAGGTAAGCTCTAGACCTTCAGCAACCGCTTTTTGCGACTCATCTTCTGCATCTATGGCCCCAATGGCACGCTCTAGGTTATCTACTACAGAGAGTAATTCCGTAGCAAATTTCTCAAGGGCAAATTTGTGCGCACTTTCAACATCGCGTTGCGCTCTGCGGCGCACGTTTTGCATCTCAGCCTGCTCACGCAGTAGTTGTTCACCTAATGTACTTAACTTTTGCTGAAGCTCCTCGGCTTCAGTTATAGCCTGCTGTTCTGATTGCGGCTCTGATTGCTCAGGTTGATCAATTTCAGCTTCAGCTTGCAGTTTTTCTTCAGTATTAACCTCAGGCTGCTCTGATTTAGCCGAAGTATCCTCTTGGTTAGTATCTTGAGACACGCCAACTCCTTATAATTCACTTGGATTGTTGATAAAAAATGTTCTTACGCTGATACTACAGATGGGGGCAACTTATGGAGTTTCAAGTGTAAATTTCATGATTTGTGCCTGAAAATAATTTTCAATCGTTTTTTGGTGACTTTTTACCTTGCTACTGTCAATTACAATCAATAACTACACGCTAGTCGATACCCTAGAAATTGAATTTTCTCGGGGTACTACGGCTATCACCGGTGAAACCGGTGCTGGCAAGTCGCTTATTCTTGACGCACTGAGCATGGCACTGGGCGATCGCGCGGATACTGGTACTATTCGGCAAGGTAAGGATCGGGCACAAATATCTGCAAGCTTTGATGTTTCAACCTTAAGCGATGCGAAGCGATGGTTAGAGGCGCAAGATTATGCCGATGATGGCGAATGCATCTTACGTCGTACTTATAACACCGAGGGGCGCTCAAGGGGCTATATCAATGGTCAGCCCTGTACCATGCAACAGTTACAACAGCTGGGTGACCTACTGGTTGATCTGCACAGTCAGCATGAACATCAGTCACTACTTCGCCGCAGTACCCATCGTAATCTGCTGGATGAATTTACCGGCTGTTATTCTCTGGCCCAACAGGTAGAACAGTGCTTTCAGCAATGGCATACAGCGTCCAAACAGTTAAATAACCTTGCCGAGCATTCGGAAGAGCTTTCAGCGCGCAAGGAGTTATTAGAATTTCAGGCTGAGGAATTGCGGTCGCTCAATTTAGAGCCGAGCTACTTAAAAGATCTTGAGGCTGAGCAGCAAAATTTAGCCAATGCAGAGCAAATTATTCATGACAGCCAACAGTTATTGGCCCTATGCGATCAGCAGGAGAGCTTTAATCTTCGCGCAGGATTCAGCCAATCACTTTCAATACTAGCGCAGCTGAAACATAAACCAGAGGCCCTTCAGGAAGCTGAACAACTACTTCAGGCTGGCTTAATTCAAGTCGATGAAGCTATTCACAGTATTGAGCAGCATATTGATCTTTTTGAAGCTAACCCAGAGCGCCTTAAGCACATTGAAGATGAATTAGGGGTAATCTTTCAGCTAGCACGCAAGCATAGAATTGAATCCTATCAATTGGCTGACAAGTTAACTGAAATTGAAACGGAACTGAAAGCACTAACTGCAGGTGATCAAAGCCTAGAGGGAATGCAACAACAGTTAGATCAGCTAGCCATAGAATATACCACTCTTGCTAAAGACTTGAGTCAGGCCAGAGCTAAGGGTGCTGTTCGAATGTCTGCGCAAATCAATCAACAGTTGCAGCAACTTTCTATGGAGGGCGCGGAGCTATTAGTTAAGTTGACGCCATTAGAAGAGAATAATTTTAAATCCTATGGATTAGAAGCGATTGAATTAGTACTTGCCACTAATCCAGGGCAACCCCATAAACCACTGGCAAAAATTGCTTCTGGCGGCGAACTTTCACGAGTCAGTCTTGCGATCCAAGTGGTTGCGGCCGCTAATAGCAGTATCCCCACCCTAGTTTTTGATGAGGTTGATGTGGGTATCGGAGGCAGCACAGCGGATACTGTGGGTAAGCTTTTAAAACAGCTCGGCGAACAGGGGCAAGTGATTAGTGTGACCCATCAGCCGCAGGTAGCGGCTCATGCTCATCAGCATTACCTAGTAAGTAAGATCACGGCAGATACCCGTGCAGAATCCAGTATTATTGCTATGAATAAATCACAGCGCATTGAGGAACTTGCTCGCATGCTGGGTGGCGCTAAGGTGACCGATCAAACGCTATCCCATGCTAATGAGCTATTTGATCTAGCGTCTGCCTAGATAATTTTCTCAGGCAATAAAAAACCCCTATCGACTGAGCCGCTAGGGGTTTTTATTAACAACTTAGAAACTAGTCTTCAGTCGTCTCAGCAGGCTCTTCAGCCGCACCGCCTTCTTCTAGCTGAGCTTCTTTAATAGATAGCTTAACTCGACCGCGGTTATCAATTTCAAGTACCTTAACGCGTACATCCTGACCTTCGCTGAGGTAGTCAGTCACTTTCTCAACACGCTTATCAGCGATCTGAGAAATATGTACTAGACCGTCAGTACCTGGCATAAAGTTAACAAAAGCACCGAAATCAACAATACGTACCACTTTACCGTCATAGATAGTGCCTGGCTCTGGATCAGCAACAATAGCAGTTACCGCATCCATAGCAGCGTTAAGTGATGTTGAATCTTCTGAGTAGATTTTAACTTCGCCATCGTCAGTAATGTCGATAGTTGAGTTGTGCTCTTCACATAGACCGCGAATAGTTGCGCCACCTTTACCAATAACATCACGAATTTTGTCTGAATCAATTCGCATGGTTCCCATCTTAGGAGCAGATTCAGCAACTTCGTCACGACTCTTAGCAATAACCTTGTTCATTTCACCTAGAATATGAACACGAGCATGAAGAGCCTGCTCTAGAGCAATTTCCATAATCTCTTCAGTGATACCTTCAATCTTGATATCCATCTGCAGTGCAGTAATACCATCGGTAGTACCGGCTACTTTAAAGTCCATATCACCCAAGTGATCTTCATCACCTAGGATATCGGTTAGTACCGCATAACCAGTGTCTTCTTTAACCAGACCCATAGCAATACCAGCAACCGGCGCTTTAAGTGGAACACCAGCATCCATCAATGCCAAACTTGAACCACAAACAGAAGCCATTGAGCTTGAACCGTTTGATTCAGTAATCTCTGACACTACGCGCATTGCGTAAGGGAATTCTTCTGCCGATGGAAGTACCGCTGCAATACCTCGACGTGCTAGGCGACCATGGCCTACTTCACGACGGCTGGTAAATCCAGCACGACCACATTCACCTACTGAGTAAGGAGGGAAGTTGTAGTGCAACATAAATGGATCATCGCGACGACCTTCTAAAGCATCAATCATCTGCGCATCTCTGGTTGAACCCAAAGTAGCAGCTACCAATGCCTGAGTTTCACCACGTGTGAATAGCGCAGAACCATGGACACGGTCCAATACGTCAACTTCAACATTAATACCACGAACAGTTGTAGTGTCTCGGCCATCAATACGCGGCTCACCACGAATAATGCGTCCGCGAACAATGTCTTTTTCAAGTTGCTTGAAAGCATCTTTTAATTCATCTTCTGGGAACTGGTCATCAGCCGTTAGTTGCGCAATAGCTGCACCTTTAAGCTCGGCAATTTTTGCTGAACGCTCTTGCTTATTTACCACCTGATAGGCTGCATCTAGATCGCTAGCCACAGCACCTGATAAGGCATTAACTAGGTCGGCATTTTTTTCTTCTGCCTGCCAATCCCAACGCGGCTTGCCAGTTTCTGCAGCCAGCTCTTCGATTACACTAATAACAGTCTGCATTTCTTGGTGAGCAAAAAGAACACCACCTAGCATAATATCTTCAGAAAGCTCTTTTGCTTCTGACTCAACCATTAATACTGCGTCTTTAGTACCTGCAACCACCATATCAAGGGCAGAGGTTTCAAGATCGCTGTAAGTTGGATTTAGAATATAGCCTTCCTCGTCTGAGTAGCCTACACGCGCACCACCAACAGGACCATTAAATGGAATACCTGAAATAGAAAGTGCTGCTGAGGTACCAATCATTGCTGCTATATCTGGATCTATATTTTTTTCAGCAGAAACTACCGTACAGATGACCTGAACTTCATTTTTAAATCCATTAGGGAATAGTGGACGGATAGGACGGTCAATTAGACGTGAAGTTAGAGTTTCTTTTTCACTGGGTCGAGCTTCGCGCTTGAAAAATCCACCGGGGATCTTACCTGCTGCATAAGCTTTTTCTTGATAGTGAACGCCAAGCGGGAAGAAATCGATATCCGCTTTAGCAGTTTTTGCACCAACGACAGTACAAAGCACTGTGGTTTGGTCGATTGAACATAAAACAGCACCAGTTGCCTGTCTGGCAACACGTCCTGTTTCAAGAGTTACGGTATGCTTACCGTATTGAAACGTTTTAGTTACAGGGTTCATAGTTTTACCTTTAATTTAAGTTTTACCTGAATCACTGTCATTTTTATTGCTGCTCGGGTTACTTATAACCACAGATGAGGATGGTTATAAGTAACTCGATCAGCTGTTATCTGACAATTTTAGGGTAGTTTTAACGAGTTTAATAAAAATACGGCTCAGTAGGTTAATACTGAGCCGTAATCTTTTATTATCTACGCAAGCCAAGCTTTTTAATCAAAGCGCTATAACGCTCTGTATACTTGCCTTTGAGATAATCTAGCAATTTACGACGCTGATTAACCATACGAATAAGACCACGACGTGAATGGTTATCTTTTTTGTGATCGCCGAAATGTTGCTGTAGTTTGTTGATGTTTGACGTCAGCAATGCAACCTGAACTTCTGGGGATCCTGTGTCGTTATCGCCCTGTCCAAAGTCTGCTACGATTTTTGCTTTCTCTTCTGCACTTAGTGCCATGATAATTACTCCAATATGCAATTGTTAATTCAGGATGCCCGTGCATAATTACAGACAGCCCAGCTAGTTTCCGATAAAAATTACCGGCTTGTTGAGCGTTTTAAAAGTTGCTCAAATATCTACGAAGATGGCTTTATTTAAGATTAGGCCTCTTCAACAATAAGTCGTTTAGGGGCAATTTTGCCATCTTTGGTGACAGTTCCTATACCTAGGAATGCACCTCCCTCACGAAAGACGCGCACTATATCGCCTTCTTGCGCCTGTTTAAAGACTTTATTTGCGCTTATTTCTTGGCCTAACTGAAAATAACCTGCCATGATTTCATTAAATTCGATCATTGGGCGATCACTTACGGCTGTATCAACCGGCAAGAGAAGGCTATCTAACTGATCAATTGCGTCCTGTTCTTTAAGCGCCGCGAGCGCTTCAAGTGAGACTGTTTGCTGCTCATCAAAGGGACCAGCCCTGTAGCGATGCAATGCGCTGACATGAGCACCACAACCCAGAGCATCACCTAAATCCTCAGCCAGACTTCTAATATACGTGCCTTTACTGCAGTGAACCTGAACATCTACCTGCGGATTAGGGCCTGGCCTAAAGTCAGTTATTTGGTATTCATGTATGCTAATACGGCGTGCGGGGCGGTCAACCACAATGCCCTGCCGAGCTAATTTATAAAGCGGCTGCCCATTATGCTTCAAGGCAGAAAACATTGAGGGCACCTGATCTATCTCGCCAACAAAATTTTGTATTTGGTCTTCGACTTGCTGACGTGAAAGAGTAGACGCATCCTTTTGCCCTACAACAGCGCCCTCACTATCGCCCGTTTCAGTTTTTATTCCGAAGGTATAGGTACTGCGATAATATTTGTCCGAGTCTAAAAGGTACTGACTAAACTTGGTTGCTTCTCCGAAACACAGTGGAAGCACACCGGAAGCTAGAGGATCAAGCGCCCCTGTATGACCTGCCCTATTGGCATCAAACATCCATCTAACTTTTTGTAATACTTTATTAGAAGTTAGACCGATAGGCTTGTTTAGGAGAAGAACACCATTGACTGAACGACCCGATTTGCGACGACGACCCAATTAGGATTCCTCTTGATTACCGCTATCAGAGGCGATAGCCAAATCAATCAATGCATCGAGATGCTGACTTCTTTGACCAGTTTCATCGTAGAAAAAATTTAATGCAGGGGTTGTACGTAACGCAATGCTTGAAGATAGTAATTTGCGAAGAAAGCCAGAAGCGCCGTTGAGTGCTGACAAACCTTCTTTAATTTGCTCAGCACTTCGCTCACCAACAAAGGCAACATAGACCTTAGCCACAGAAAGATCACGACTCACAGTGACTTCAGTCACACTTAGCATACCCACTCGAGGGTCGCGAACATTCTCACGAATCAACGAGGCTATCTCTCTTTGGAGAGCATCGGAAACGCGCTCAGAACGAGTAAATTCTCTTGGCATTAGATTCTAGGCACCTTATAAGGTGCGCTCTACCTGTGTGATTTTGTAAACTTCTATTTTATCGCCTGGCTTAACATCATTGTAATCTTTTACGCCGATACCACATTCCATGCCATTACGAACATCCTGTGCATCATCCTTGAAACGTCGCAAGGACTCCAGTTCGCCCTGGAAGATCACTACATCATCGCGAAGAACACGAATAGGCTTATTGCGATAAACTACGCCTTCAACAACCATGCAGCCGGCAATAGCACCAAATTTTGGCGACCTAAAGACATCTCTAACTTCAGCAATACCAACAATTTCTTCTTTGGTCTCAGGAGCCAACATACCTGACAGTGCCTGTTTAACTTCATCAAGTAAGTTGTAGATAACACTATAGTATCTAACTTCAATCTGTTCTTTTTCAGCTAACTGTCGAGCTACAGTGGCAGCACGAACGTTAAAACCAAGAACGATTGCACCTGTGGTCAGTGCGAGGTTAACATCTGACTCAGTAATACCACCCACGCCAGATGCAACAATATCTACGGCCACTTCATCGGTAGCAAAATCATTTAACGCACTGGTCAGTGCCTCTAATGAGCCACGTACATCAGTTTTAACCACCAATGGTAGTTTGCTGACTTCACCTGATTCCATATCAGTGAACATATTTTCAAGCTTCGAAGCCTGTTGGCGTGAAAATCTTTCTTTACGCGCTTTATCTTGACGCTGCTGAGCAATCTCTTTAGCTTTTCTTTCATCGGCAACCACGAAAAACTCATCACCTGCTTGAGGTGGCTCGTCCAAGCCGAGAATTTCAACAGGAATCGATGGGCCAGCTTCAGCCGTTGGCTGTCTTGCATCATCATTTAATGCACGAATTTTACCAACACTTTCACCCGCTAGCATAAAGTCGCCTTTACGCAATGTTCCCTGCTGAACTAGTGCCGTTGCAACTACGCCACGACCCTTATCAATTCTGGATTCAACAACAACTCCACGGGCTGGAACATCTACTGGCGCTGAAAGCTCTAATAATTCCGCTTGAAGTAGAACCGCTTCTAGCAGCTCTTCAATACCATCACCTGAATGTGCTGAAACTTTAATAAACTGCGTATCGCCACCCCATTCTTCTGGAATAACATCCTTAGCGGCAAGCTCATTAGTCACACGCTCTGGATCAGCTCCATCTTTATCCATCTTGTTAATAGCAACCACAATAGGAACACCGGCTGCTTTCGCATGCTGAACGGCCTCTTCGGTTTGCGGCATTACACCATCATCAGCGGCCACTACAAGAATAACCACATCGGTACTCTGTGCACCTCTGGCTCGCATTGCAGTAAACGCTGCGTGACCCGGTGTATCTAAGAAGGTCACCATACCCTTGGGCGTGTCTACGTGATATGCACCAATATGCTGGGTAATACCACCAGCTTCACCTGAGGCAACTCGAGATTTTCTAATATAGTCCAACAGCGATGTCTTACCATGATCAACATGGCCCATTACAGTAACAACTGGTGCTCTAGGCTGCTGATCACTGTCTGTATTAAGATCTTCAAACTCCTGAGTCAACTGGTCTTCTAAGGTATCGTTAGCTGCGGCCTTAGGTTTATGACCTAATTCCTCAACCACTAGGAAGGCAGTTTCTTGGTCAATAACCTCATTAATGGATGCCATAACACCCATTTTCATAAGCTCTTTAACCACAGCGCCAGATTTTATAGACATCAACAGTGCTAAATCAGCCACGCTAATTTCATCAGGGACACCGACTTCAATAACTTTTTTATCAACAGGCTTTTTAAATACATGCTTGTTATCAACTTTAAGTACTGAAGAAAGGCCTGATTTTAGACGCGGGCCCTTGGATCTTTCTTCAGATCCGTCATCAAGTACAACGCGAGGCTTTTTCTTAGAACTTTTGAGCGATGGTTTTTTAGCGGCTTTTCTGCCAATTTTATCTTCATCGTCTTCGGAAACTGGCTTGGCGTGTCGTCGACCTTTTTCAGGTGCGGACTGCTCTGCAGCCTCTTCCTTTGCAGGCTTGGCTGGTTTAACGGCAGGCTTCTGTGTTGCCTCTTGCTCAGCAACTACGGTAGCTTCAGCCGCTTTTTTGGCTTCTTGATCAAGCCGCTCTTTCTCAGCTTCTTCAGCTTGCTTGGCTTCAACTTCAGCTGTACGTCTCTTTTCTATCGCAGACTGTCGCTTTTCTTCAATATCGTCAATGCCAGATCCAAACTCAACCTGAGGAGCAACCTGTTCAGTTCGCGCTTCTTGCTCGGCCTCAACCTTTGCCTGTGTTTCAAGCTCTTCATCACTGCGTTTGACGTAGGTACGTTTTTTCCGCACCTCAATATTAACGGTTTTCTTATTACCGGATTTAAGCGTGCTCATGGTTTTTCGGCGCAACACAATCTTCTTCGGCTCGCCTGACTTTTCACCGTGAAGACTTTTTAAGTAACCAAGAAGAACCTGCTTCTCTTCATCAGATACAGTGGCATCGGCTGAGGTATGACTCAACCCAGCTTCTTTCATCTGCAATAACAGACGATCCACAGAAGCCCCTACGGTTTTCGCTAATTCATTTACTGTCACTTCAGCCATTGTTTTCGCCTCTAAATTACGCCCGATGATTTATCTATTATTCAAACCAAGGTGCGCGAGCAGTCATAATTAATGACGCTGCTTTTTCTTCATTCATGCCTTCAACATCTAAAAGATCGTCAACTGCTTGTTCAGCAAGATCTTCCATAGTGATAATGCTTTTAGCCGCTAATTTAAGGGCCAGCTCATTATCCATACCTTCCATATTTAGAAGATCGTCTGCAGGCTTGCCATTGGTCAACTGCTCTTCACTGGCTAATGCCATAGTTAGAAGGGCATCTTTGGCTCGCGCTCTAAGCTCTTCAGCAATTTCTGCATCAAAACCTTCGATTGCACTCATTTCTTCAAGCGGAACATAGGCCACTTCTTCAACGCTAGTAAAGCCTTCTTCTACCAATACCGTTGCAACATCTTCTTCAACATCCAACGAACTCATTAATGTTTCTATTACACTAAATGATTCTGTCTGCTGTTTTTCTTGAGCGTCTTCAATGGTCATAACATTGATTGTCCATCCGGTAAGCTCTGAAGCTAAACGAACATTCTGACCACCCTTACCAATTGCTTGCGCAAGGTTTTCTTCATCCACTGCAACATCCATTGAATGACTGTCTTCATCAACAACTATCGACTCAACTTCAGCAGGTGCCATTGAATTGATAACAAGCTGTGCTGGGTTATCGTCCCATAGAACAATATCAACACGCTCATCATCTAAATCATTTGAAACTGCCTGAACACGCGCACCACGCATACCAACACAGGCACCAACAGGATCGATACGAGCATCTTTACTTCTTACAGCGATTTTAGAGCGCTGACCTGGGTCTCGAGCCGCACCTTTAATCTCAATCACGCCTTCAGCAATTTCAGGTACTTCAATTTGGAAAAGTTGAACTAGCATCTCTGGCGCCGCGCGGGAAACAAGCAGCTGTGGGCCACGATTCTCTTCACGAATACCTATAAGAATAACTCTAGTTCGGTCATTAATTCTGAATATTTCACGACCTACAAGATCTTCTCTTGGCAACAGGCCTTCGGCGTTGTCACCAAAATCAACTACAATATGATCACGAGTTACTTTTTTAACTGTACCGTTTAAAAGCTCACCTTCACGATCTTTAAATCGCTCAATAATAATATTTCTTTCAGCGTCTTTAACGCGCTGAACAATAACCTGCTTTGCAGTTTGAGCTGCAATTCGGCCAAAGGCTATATTATCAACTGGCTCCTCAAATACATCGCCAACTTTAAGCGTAGGATCTTTTTCCAACGCCTCTTCAGTTGTAAACTGAGTACCTAATTCGGCCATCTCGTCATCTGCTACCACATCCCAAAATCTAAATGACGAATAGTCACCTGACTCGCGATCGATCTCGACACGAATGTTCGCACCCTCTTCGTATCGCTTCTTGGTAGCCATAGCAAGTGCTTGCTCAATAGCTTCAAAAATAACACCCCTATCCACACCTTTTTCGTTGGATACGGCCTCAGCAACCATTAAAATTTCTTTATTCATTGATCAAACTCCACTGGCCTCAAAATTGAGGAACTAGGTTCGCTTTTTCTATACCTTCAACCGGAAACAGAAATTCATTATCTGCAACCACCACTACAATTTCATCACCTTCGATAGACCTCAACTGCCCTTTGAAGTTTCTTCGACCCTCATAGGGAAATCTTAATCGTAATGAAACTTGTTCGCCCAAATATCGAGCATAATGATCGAGCTCATAGAGCGGACGATCCATGCCAGGCGAGGAAACCTCAAGGGTATATTCACCTGAAATAACATCTTCAACATCAAGTATTGCACTAGCTTGACGGCTCACTTTTTCACAATCAGTGATATCAACACCATCTTCATCGCGGTCAATGAAAATTCTGAGAAGCTTCGTATTACCGCCCATCTGAAGTTCTACACCCCAGAGTTCGCAGCCCAGTGAGTCTACCACCGGCTTAAGCAACTGCTTTAGAACCTCACCACTCGACACAATACTCTCCGAAAAAAAAATGGGCATACAGCCCATTTATATCCATGTAAAGAAAAGCCCCAAAATGGGGCTCCTCGATTTGCGCCCTTGATGACGCTAATTTCTTGGCGGCCTAAAGGGTTGCGTCTATCTTCAACCAATTAGTTAGACAATCCTAGTCTAATTCTTCCACCATTTCCATTACAGCTTGGCATAGCAATTTATGCCCAACTAAAAATACTTGGTAGCGGGAGCTGGATTTGAACCAACGACCTTCGGGTTATGAGCCCGACGAGCTACCAGACTGCTCCATCCCGCAACTATATCATGATGTGTTGCCACACCACCCCCAGAAGGGACGCGCATTATAGGTACAGGGGTTGTTGAGGTCAACAAACTTCCCGCCCTATTACTATTTTATTTTCGGCTTTGCTGAATAAGCTCGTAAGCTTTACGAATTTCTTGAGTACGCTCCGTTGCTAACTTAATCATATCATCAGGCATACCCTGACCCATGAGCTTATCTGGGTGGTTTTCACTTAATAGCTTTCTGTAGGCTTTCTTAACCTCTGAATCGGTATTTTTGGCGCTGACGCCCAACGCTTTATAGGCGTCCTCTAGCTGGCTTGCGGAACTAGCTTCACCGGCACTGCCGGAGCCTTTAAATTGAGACTGGGCCATAATCATGGCGATGAGCCTTTCGAAAAGGGCTTTTGATACTCCCAGATACTGAGCAATACTTTGTAAAGCCTGACGCTCAGCTGGATGTAATTCCCCGTCAGCAAGGGCAAGGGCTATGAGATCATTTAGGAGCGACTGTTTTAGGTTATTCATACTTCCGCAGGTGCTTACAAACTGTTGCATCAAATCATCTAATACAAAATTTGAATTAGCGCCCACTTTAAATAACCCAATTGCCTGCTGGCGATGCTCCGCATTTAATCCCATACGTGACATTAAGGCCTCAGCCTGTGAAATTTCCTCCTCAGACACTCTGCCATCTGCCTTAGCCAAATAGCCTAATAGGGTAAATGTGGTTTCAAAGTAACAGGTGCCCACACGCTGTTGCTGCTGCGCGGAAAGTGGACGAGAAAACCCGCCAAGCCCTCGATCGAAGAAATGACCTATATAAAAGCCAATCATGGCACCAAAGAGACCAGCAACCTGCCAGCCCATAAAGGCAGCTATTATTTTAACCATCATAATATTTTCAGTGCTCCTATTGATAAGTTATGGCGCAATTAATTCCATAATTTTTCCATCTGCTCGAGAGTTTTGCCTTTTGTTTCAGGCACTCGCCAGCAGACAAACAAAATAGCAAGGACGCAGATTAATGCAAATATAAAATAGGGTAAGGCGCCATTAAAGCCTTCAATATTTAAACGACTTTTATTTAAAATTGGGAAGCCATTAGTCACCAATGCGCTCGCCAGACACTGAATACCAATCACAATTGACATGGCCAGACCGCGCACATTATTTGGAAATATTTCTGCCAACATAACCCAAACCACCGGCCCCATTGACATCGCAAAAGAGCCTACAAAAATCATCACCCCAACAATGGAAATCATGCCGGTATGCTGAGTATAAATAGCCAAACCAAGTGCCATCAACCCAATAAACATACCCGCTGTACCCAGAAGCAAAAGTGGCTTCCTCCCCCAGCTATCAATAGTTTTAATTGCCACAAGAGTAAACAGTACATTAACTACCCCGACCCAAAGCTGTGGCTTTAATGCCTCTTCAGGACCATAATCCAAAGCCTGCTTGAAGATATCTGCACTATAAATCAATACCGCAACTATCCCGGTTGATTGCTGAAATAGTGCCAACATAATCCCAACAAATAACGCCAAAATAAGCCCTTTTCTGAACAACAGCTTTGCCGCCGGCATGGATGTTTCAGACAGAGAATCCTCAATTTCGTTGAGCTCTGACTCCACTTGATGAGTATTGGCTGTTAACTGAGTGATGACAGCCTTCGCCTGTTCACGCCTGCCGCGCAACATCAGCCATCTGGGACTATGAGGAACCCTGAAAAGTAGCCCTATAAATACTAGGGTCGGAATCAATGCGGACCAGAGCATCATCCGCCATCCATGATCAACCCAATTAAAACCTTGAGCACTCAATGCGTTGACAGTAAGGCTAATAATAAAAGGGAATAAAAAGCCAATCACCATAGCTAACTGATGAAAGGTCACCATTCTTCCTCGAATATTTGAGGGGGAAATTTCCGCTATGTACATGGGCGCAGTGGTGGCAATCATGCCAATTCCTAGACCTAAGATGATTCGATAACTGGCGAGCTCATTTAATGAGTCAGCAGCACCCGAGCCAATAGACGAAATTAAAAACATTAAGCCCGCCAACATTAGAGTGAACTTACGGCTAATCGCAGTGGTTAGATAACCCGCACTTATTGCACCCAGAAAACAACCATAGCCTGCACTACTTAAAGCCCAGCCCTGCTGTGACGGAGATAAATTGAAGTATTGGGTGAAGTACCATTGGGTGGTAGCCATAATGCTGGCGTCATAACCCATTAGAAAACCACCAATGGAGGCGATAAGGGTAATTTGAAGCACGCTGAGTTGAGTTCTGCCTGAGTGGTTATCAATGTCCATGGCGACTCTTCAACCTATTATTAAATGAACCTATTGTTATATGCCCTTGGATTTGTGAGAAAATCTTATAGCATTTGATGAAGCAATCTTTGCTAGACTGCTACCTGATATGGTGCCCAAGGCCGGACTTGAACCGGCACGGCTTTCGCCACTACCCCCTCAAGATAGCGTGTCTACCAATTCCACCACTTGGGCAATATTTGTGCGTATGTTACGAGGTTTTAGTCTTCAACAACCGGAAGCTGATCGTCAGATGTTGCATCAATTTCAGGAATTGTGCTCTCAACGGCTTCAGTTTGCACCTGCTTAAGTACAGGAAGATCAATATCACCGACTACTGTGCTATTTTTGGCAACAATTGCCAAGCTAACACTGGTAACAAAAAATACTGTAGCCAAAAGTGCTGTAGCCTTACTAAAGAAGTTCCATCCACCAGAACTACCAAAAACAGTCTGTGAAGCACCAGCTCCAAAAGAGGCTCCTGCTTCAGCACCCTTACCTTGCTGAATTAAAATTAAGCCAATCAGGGCCACGGCAACTACAAAGTGAAAAATTAAAATTATTTGTTCCATTACTTTTGCTCGACTATTTGTTGTGCAATATTGATAAAATGTTCTGCCTCTAATGAGGCCCCTCCCACCAAACCACCATCTAGGTCGGGTTGGGCAAATAACGCTGCTGCATTATCGGCATTAATACTACCGCCATACAGAATCTGCGTGTCAGTTCCACCCGAACCCAACTCGGCTCGAATAAAACTATGTACCTGTTGTGCCTGCTCTGGTGTTGCTGTTTCACCTGTGCCCACAGCCCAAACCGGCTCATAGGCAACAATGGCATCACAAACAACTTCAAGACCTACCACATCAACCACTGCATCTAACTGTGATTTGATGACCTGTAACTCTCGACCCTGCTGTCTTTGCTCAAGGGTTTCACCCACACAGAGTATGGGAACCAAACCACTTCGCTTGGCGGCAGCAAATTTTTCCGCCACTAATTCGTTACTTTCCGAACAATAAGTTCGGCGTTCTGAATGACCTACTAGCACATGACTACAACCAATATCAGATAGCATTTTACCTGATATTTCACCAGTGTAGGCACCCTCTGAATGATGGCTGATATTTTGCGCACCAATGGCAATATTTCTCGCTGCCAATAATTCAGTCACCACAGCAGGGATACACACATAGGGTGGGAAAACTATTAATTCCGGGTAATCCCCTGAGCTATTAGCCAAGTCCGCGGCCAGTTTTGCAGCGGTCTTTGCTGTTCCATGCATTTTCCAATTGCCTGCCAGTAGCGGCTTTGCCATCCTCAGCTCTCCTCTATGGAGGTGTTATTCCAAACGGGTGCGAATGCTACCCGACTAGGGGTTAATATACAACCGACAAACTCAGTTATAAGACTTAATTAACCTGCTGTTTTACCACATCTGCAATTTGCTTCACTAAAACATTGACTAGCTGAGAATCTTCGCCCTCAACCATCACTCTAATAACAGGCTCGGTCCCTGAGGGGCGAAGTAATACACGCCCTCGCCCTGCTAGCTGGCTTTCCGCTTCAGCTACCGCTGAATCAACCTGCGAGTTATTACTAATATCTATCTTTTTAGGCAACCTGACATTAATCATTGTCTGTGGAAATTTACTCATTCCAGCTTTTAGTTCCGCCAGGGATTTGCCACTTTCAATTAATGCGCGCATCACCTGAAGCGCAGACACAATACCGTCCCCTGTAGTGTTAAGTTCGCCACATAAAATATGACCCGAACTTTCACCCCCTAGAATCCACTGATTGGCTTTTAGAGCCTCGACCACGTAACGATCGCCGACTTTACTGCGCACAAAGGGGATATCCATGTCTCTCAAGGCTAATTCTAATCCCAGGTTGCTCATCTGAGTGCCAACAACGCCCTCGCAGCCTCCGATGGAGTGACGATGCTGGGCAATAATAAATAGTAACTCATCGCCATCGACAATTTCGCCAGAGCCATCGACAAATAACACCCTGTCGCCATCACCATCAAGAGCAATACCTACATCAGCCTGCTCCGATTCAACTAATTCTTGGAGTGCCTGCATATGGGTAGAACCACAGTCACGATTAATATTGAAACCGTCTGGAGCATTACCAATAGTAACAACCGATGCACCTAGCTCTTTAAAAACCCGCGGCGCGGTGTTATAGGTTGCGCCATGGGCACAATCCAGTGCCACTTTGACACCCGACAAATTAAAACCGAGAGGCAATGTACCTTTACAAAATTCAATATATCGGCCTGAGGCATCGTTAATTCGACGTGCCTTTCCAAGATGATCCGAATCATTGGTCACCAATGGCTGATCAATCAAGGCTTCTATTTCAAGTTCCACTTCGTCGGGCAGCTTAAAACCGTCTGCAGCGAAAAATTTGATTCCGTTATCTTCTACCGGATTATGAGAGGCGCTAATCACAATACCCGCTGCCGCTCTAAAAGTACGCGTGAGATAGGCAATTGCAGGCGTCGGCATTGGACCCAAAAGATCCACATCAACACCAGCTGCTATTAAGCCCGCTTCCAATGCAGACTCAAACATATAGCCAGATACTCTGGTGTCTTTTCCGATAATTACACGATTTTTCTTACCGCCAGCATGTTTGGTCAGCACCTTTCCTGCCGCCCATCCCATTTTAAGAATAAAATCTGCTGTGATCGGGTGCTCACCGACCCTACCGCGTACACCGTCTGTTCCAAAATATTTGCGTTTCATGGGTTGTTCAAAACCTTATTTTTTTGTTGCTTGCCAAATATTAAGCGCCTGCTTCGTTTCTTTTACATCGTGAACACGAAGAATTGCCGAACCACCTGCGCCATAAATTGCCTGCGCTGCTAATAATGCCATTGTAACACTTCCAATCAATCTATCATTCACATCTGCATCAAGTATTTGGCCAATCATGGATTTTCGCGAAAGGCCCACCAAAATTGGATGAGACTCTTTTGCCATTGTCGACAACCCATTAAATAGACTGAGATTGTGAGCCAGAGTTTTGCCAAAACCAAAACCTGGGTCTAATAGTATTTGATCTGCCTGCATACCTAAGTTTAGGCACTGTTGCCTGCGCTCGCCGAGAAACTCTAATACTTCAGCGAGAACATCTCGATACTCTGGATTGTCCTGCATATTTTTTGGCTGATTTTGCATATGCATCAAGCAAACTGGCAGCCCAGTCTCAACAGCGGCGTCTAATGCTCCCTCTCGACCAAGCGCTCTAACATCATTAATGATATGTGCACCGGCACTGGCGGCCTCTTTCATGACTTCAGGAGTACTGGTATCTATCGAAAAAACACTATCAAAGTTTGCTGTCAGACTATTTAAGACAGGAATAACCCGATCAAGTTCCTGTTGCACTGAAACTGGCTTTGCGCCAGGGCGTGTGGACTCTCCCCCTAAATCAATGATATCTGCCCCGTCATCAATCATTTTTGAGACAGTGGTCAGTACTTTAACGGGATCAACCTGCGCCTGAGAAAAAACATTGCCGCCATCTGAAAATGAATCTGGCGTTATATTAAGTACACCCATTACAGCGGGTTTTGAAAGGTTGAGGATTTTAGAGCCACATTGCAGGCGTTTTTGAGATGTTTTGATTTTATTCATGGAACAAACAATAACACCAAGCCCTTTAAAAGGCTTGGTGCTTTTTTGATTTGACTAAAGATCCTCTACAGGACCCCCAATATTTGGGTCTTTTGGCGCCTGCTTTGATTTGGCTGAACCACCCGATGACCCTGAATCATTGTCTTCCCATTGATGCGGTGGACGAACCTTACGTCTCGCCATTAAGTCATCTACCTGATCTGCATCAATCGTCTCATATTCCATTAGCGCATCTTTCATGGCCTCTAAAATATCACGATTATCTTCGAGTAATTTTTGCGCGGTACTGTAAGCATTATTAAGAATATCGCGCACTTCTTGATCAATTTCTCTTGAGGTATCTTCAGAGTAATGGGTATTACCCCCACCCAGACCTTGAGATTCATCTTCTCCGTACAGAATTGGGCCCATTTTTTCCGTGAGACCCCATTTGGTCACCATATTTCTGGCCAACTGGGTTGCTCGCTCAATATCATTAGAAGCCCCAGTGGTTACACCATCAATACCACCAATCATTTCTTCGGCAATTCGACCGCCAAATAAGCTACACAACATACTTATGAGCTGGCGACGGCTTGAGCTGTATTTATCCTCCTCGGGTAAATACTGTGTCACGCCCAAGGCACGACCACGCGGAATAATTGACACCTTGTGGACTGGATCATGCTCTGGAACCAGTCGACCAATAATGGCATGACCGGCTTCATGGTAGGCAGTATTCATTTTTTCTTTCTGGGACATCACCATAGAACGTCTTTCGGCGCCCATCATGATTTTGTCACGGGCTTTTTCAAACTCTTCCATAGTCACTAGACGACGGTTGGCACGAGCAGAAAATAATGCAGCTTCATTCACTAAGTTGGCGAGATCAGCACCAGAGAAACCTGGGGTCCCTCGCGCTAGAATGCCGAGATCAATGGCTTCATCAAGAGGTACTTTACGTGCATGTACTTTGAGAATTTGCTCACGACCACGAATATCAGGAAGGCTAACGTATACCTGACGATCAAAGCGTCCGGGACGTAATAGGGCTTTATCCAAAACATCTGGACGGTTAGTTGCGGCAATAACAATCACACCCTCATTACCTTCGAAGCCATCCATTTCGACCAGTAACTGATTTAATGTTTGTTCGCGTTCGTCATTACCGCCACCATAGCCACCGCCACGATGCCGGCCTACAGCGTCAATTTCATCAATGAAGATAATGCAGGGCGACTGTTTTTTAGCCTGCTCGAACATATCGCGAACCCGCGAAGCACCTACACCCACAAACATTTCCACGAAATCCGAGCCCGAAATCGAGAAGAAAGGCACCTTGGCCTCACCGGCAATGGCTTTGGCTAATAATGTTTTACCTGTGCCCGGAGGGCCCACCATTAAAACACCTTTAGGGATACGGCCACCAAGTCGCTGGAACTTGCTTGGATCGCTTAAAAACTCGACCAGCTCACTGACATCTTCTTTGGCTTCATCCACACCAGCCACATCAGAAAAGGTAGTTTTTATTTGATCGCCGGTGAGTAATTTAGCCTTGCTTTTACCGAAACTCATTGGGCCGCCACGGCCACCGCCGCCGCCTTGCATCTGACGCATAAAGAACATGAAGATTGCAAGAATCAACAGAATAGGAAATGCCGCTATTAGTAGCTGAGAGAAAACACTGGGGGTTTCTGGCATTTCACCGATAATTTGCACATTGTGGTTGACCAGATCCTTAATAAGTCCATCATCTTTAATAGCAGGAGGAATCACAGTAGTGAATTGGCTACCGTCCACGCGCTTGCCTTCGATGGTTAAACCGTTATTGACCACACTGGCCACGCGATCAGTTTGCACCTCAAGAATAAATTCTGAATAACTGAGATTATTCACCTCAGTTTTAGGTGTAAAACTATTGAAAACTGACATTAAAATACCTGCCAGTACGATCCAAATTACTATATTTTTCACAAAATCATTCAAACCATGATCCTCATCAGTTTTTCTTTAGACCCTTTGCGACTAAGTAGACCTCTCGGGACTTTGAACGCGATGCATCGGGCTTTTTTAGGCTCACAACATTAAACACTGTTCTAGTATTACGCACAAATTCGTCAAATCCCTCACCTTGGAACAATTTTGCTATAAATATTCCATCGTCGGTCATTACCTGTCGCACTAAATCAACAGCTAATTCAGCTAAATAAATCATTGCAGGCTGATCAACTGCCTTCATACCTGTTAAGTTGGGGGCCATATCTGAAATTACAAGGTCTACAGGACGATTTCCTATCTCACCGAGTAATTGATTGAGAATTTTTTCTTCCGTAAAGTCGCCCTGAATAAAGCTCACACCGGCTACAGGATCCATGGGTAGTATATCTACTGCTACAACACAGCCCTTATGACCTACTAATTTTGTAGCAACCTGAGACCAGCCGCCAGGCGCAGAGCCTAAATCAACTACCACCATACCGGGCTTTATATAGCGCCCTTTTTCTACAATTTCTAGAAGTTTATAGCTCGCTCTCGAACGATAACCGTCGAGTTGAGATTGCTTTACATAGGGATCTTTTACATGTTGTTTGATCCAAGTACGATTTTTTGATTTCGCCATAAACTGATTTTCGGTAAAATAGAGTCTTAATTAATTTGAGCATTGTACTATGACAACTTCCTCCGCGGATAAGAAATATTTACGCGCCCTTGGGCATCAACTAAAACCTGTGGTTACTGTAGCTGGAAATGGCTTATCAGAAAACGTGATTACAGAAATTGATCGCGCGCTTAGCGATCATGAATTAATAAAAATTAAACTCGCGGTAGGTGATCGAGAGGCTAAAAAGACCGTTATTACAGATTTGTGTACACAGACTAAGTCTCAACTTATTCAGTCTATTGGTCATATGATCCTGTTATTTAGAAAAGCGGATAAACCAAACCCTAAGCTGTCTAATCTGCTAAGAAAGTAGTAGTTTGGTATTAGCACTAACTTATTCTTGACCCTGAGTCATTAATGCATCTTTAATAGTGAGTCAAAAGGTTAGGCTAATAACAGCGTTTCGCTAGGGAGGGTTCTGTGGCAAGCAAACAAGTTCTATCTAAGATGATTGATTTTGTCTGGCTTCCTGTAGTCACGGGATTGGCGGTTGCAGCCCTGCTGTTATTATTCTTGCCTGAGTTACGCAGTTTTGGCGGCCCAACCTCGCAGATGGGTAATTTTTCTACCGCAGAATGGCTTGGCCCTGTGTCATACTCTAATGCTGTGAAAAAAGCAGCGCCATCGGTGGTTAATATTTACACCAAAACCACTGTCAAACGAAGTAATCACCTTCCCTTAAAACACCCATTTTTCAAGCGCCTTAAAAAACAGCAATCAGACCGAGTGCAAGGCTCTTTGGGCTCGGGAGTGATTATGGACAGTGCTGGTTTTATCGTGACCAGCCTCCATGTTGTAGACAGCGTCGATGAAATCTTAATTCTTCTTTATGATGGCAGGGAATTACCCGCCACCATGGTGGGCACTGATCCTGAAACTGACCTTGCTGTGCTAAAAATTGATGCTGAAAGCCTACAAAATATTAGCGTCGGAAACCCTGACCAAATTGAAATTGGTGATGTTGTTTTAGCTATCGGCAATCCCTTTGGCATGGGCCAGACTGTCACCCAAGGCATCATCAGTGCCACTCAGCGCAACGGTCTCAATTTAACTATTTTAGAAAATTATATCCAAACCGATGCGGATATTAATCCCGGGAATTCTGGCGGTGCACTGATCGATGCGAGGGGCAACTTGCTAGGTATCAATACTGCGGTGTTAAACAATGAAAACTCTGAGGGTATTGGTTTTGCTATTCCTGCCAATGAAGTGCAGAAAGTGTTAACCCATATTATCGATCATGGTCGAGTTATTCGAGGCTGGCTGGGCGTAGAGGCGATTGACATTACTCCGGCTGTAGCCACTCAGCTGTCATTGAATTTTACCACGGGACTATTAGTCACTGCGGTTGTTAAAGAGGGGCCAACCCATATTGCAGGTGTATTGCCTGGTGATATTGTCACCTCAATTGACGGGATCTCAGTGACCGATCGCCATCGCAGCATTAATCAAATAACCGAAATATTTCCCGGGCAACCCATAGCCCTCGTCATAAAACGCGGTACAGAGTTTTTGGAAATTACAGCCACTGCCGGCGAGCGACCACCGTTAAATTAAACCTAAAGAATCTTCTGCAAATTATCAATTAACAGATTATTTTGATGTTCTGTACCTATAGTCACTCTGAGATATTGATCAATTCTTGGTTTTGAGAAGTGACGGACGATAATACCCTGTTCTCGCAACAGCAGAGCTAGATCTTCAGCTGACTTCTGTCTGTGGCGGGCTAAAACGAAGTTTGCTGTGGAGGGTAATACATCAAAATTCATGGTTTCTAGTTGGCTTGTGACACGCTCACGCTCAGATATTACTTTTTGACGGCTATCTTCAAAGTGCGCTTTGTCGTCAAACGCAGCAACCGCTGCTGCAACTTGCAGATGTCCTAGTGGATAGGAATTAAAGCTATTTTTAATTCGATTAAGCCCCTCGATCAGATGCTGAGACCCAAGTGCGTAACCCACTCGCATGCCTGCTAGGGAACGTGATTTTGACATAGTCTGAACCACCAGCAGGTTTTCATATTGATTAATCAGTGCCGCAGCAGTTTGACCACCAAAATCAATGTAGGCTTCATCCACCACTACCACCGAATCTGTATTTTTCTCTAAGAGCTGCTCAATACACTCTAACCCGAGCAGCATGCCCGTAGGCGCATTGGGGTTAGGAAAAATAATACCCCCATTAGGTTGCTGATAATTTTCTACATTAATAGAAAAATCTTTTTCTAGGGGTATTTTTTTATAGTCAATAGCATACAACTGGCAAAAAACGGGATAAAAGCTATAGCTAATATCTGGGAATAATAGAGGGCCTTTTTGACCATGATTTAGTAAGCCATTAAATACATGTGCCAACACCTCGTCAGATCCATTGCCCACAAAAACCTGTGATGCAATTAAATTAAAATTATCTGCAATTTTTTGCTTAAGGTCTTCAGACTCAGGGGGTGGATACAGTCGTAAACGATCATCTGCCGCTGCAGTTATCGCTTTGATAACTGATGGCGATGGCCCATAGGGGTTTTCATTGGTATTTAATTTGGTGATATTACTTATCTGCGGCTGCTCACCCGGACTATAGGGTTCGAGATCTTTTACAAAGTCACTCCAGTAGCTGCTCATAGTAATGGCCCTAAGCGGTTATTTTTTAATTCGGTATTCTGCCGATCGGGCGTGGGCTGTTAGCGCCTCACCTCTACCCAAAACGGAAGCAATTTTTCCTAATTCTGACGCGCCCTCAGGCGAGCAATGAATCAGTGATGTGCGTTTCTGAAAATCATACACACTTAATGGCGATGAAAATCGAGCAGTGGCAGATGTTGGTAATACATGACTGGGGCCCGCCGAATAATCTCCTAAGGCCTCAGCTGTATAGCGTCCCATAAAAATAGCACCTGCATGACGCAGATCTGAAAGCCATAATTCAGGGTCTTCAACCGATAGCTCTAAGTGCTCTGGCGCAATGCGATTACTCAACATCACGGCTTCTTTTTGATCAGCCACTTCAATCAATGCACCACGATTAGCTAATGATTCGGCAATAATGTCTTTGCGCTCCATATCTGGCAACAGCTTTGCGATACTTTGATATACCGCATCTAAATGCTTTTTGTCCCAGCTAAGTAAAATCGCCTGAGCATTCTCATCGTGTTCGGCCTGAGAGAAAAGATCCATAGCGATCCAATCTGGATCTGTTTTGCCATCACATATAATGAGAATTTCTGTCGGACCCGCCACCATATCCAGACCCACAGCACCAAACACCATTCGCTTGGCTGTAGCGACATAAATATTGCCCGGCCCAACAATCTTATCCACCTGAGGGATAGTTTCTGTTCCATAGGCCATAGCGGCCACTGCCTGAGCACCGCCAATGGTAAAAACTTTATCAACCCCAGCAATAGCGGCTGCAGCAAGCACAATGGGGCTTAACTCATCCTCTGGTGCTGGCACTGCCATAATAATTTCTTCTACACCGGCAATTTTTGCGGGTATACAGCTCATCAAAACAGAAGAGGGATAGCTGGCTTTACCGCCAGGAACATACAGCCCTACTCTGTCTAGGGGTGTGACTCGCTGGCCTAAAATTGTGCCGTCAGACTCTTGATACTGCCATGACTCATGGGACTGATGTCTGTGGTATTCAGTAATCCTTTCTGCCGCGGCTTCAAGCGCTTCACGAGTTTCAGTGTCGATTGATTCTAGGGCTTGCTGGATTTCTTCGGAGGACACGCAAAAGTCTTCTGCGGCTTTTAATGTACGACGATCAAATTGATTGCTGCATTCAACTAGAGCCTGATCACCCTTGGATCTTACCTGCTGAATAATATCTGCTACGCGGGATTCTACAGTTTCATCAGAAACAGTATTCCAAGCCACTAGCTTATCTAAAGTAGGAATAAAGTCGCCGTCAGACGTGGCTAGCCTTTTGATCAAAGGTTTACTCATGATTATGAACTCACTGCCGCTTCTAATGCCGATAAAATACCTTTAATTTCTGGGAATTTTGTCTTCATTGAAGCCTTATTAACAATGACTCTTGAACTGATTTCGGTAATCATTTCTCGCGCCTCAAGTCCATTGGCCTTGAGGGTATTTCCTGTGTCCACAATATCGACAATTTCATCGGCTAAATCCATGATTGGTGCAAGCTCCATAGCACCATACAGTTTAATCAGATCAATTTGTCTGCCTTGCTGGGCATAATATTCTCGTGCCACTTTGGTATATTTGGTGGCCACACGAAGTTTTCCATCAGCGGGCTGATAGCCCACCGGGGCAGCTGTCATTAACCTGCATCGCGCGATACCTAGATCTAGCGGCTCGTAATAACCATCACCTTGATGTTCTAGTAATCCATCTTTACCTGCAATACCTATATCCGCCTTACCAAACTGTACATAGGTGGGCACATCAGAGCCCCTGAGTATCAGAATTCTGATATTTTCTTGATTGGTTGGAAATAGTAGCTTGCGGCTAGTGAATACATCGTCCACAGGCTCAAGACCGATTTTTTTCAAAAGCGGGAGAGTCTCTTTCAAAATGCGACCCTTTGTAAGGGCAATGGTAATTTGCGTCATAGGTCTTAACTATCTCGTATTTACTAAGATGGAACTCGGCGTATTCTAGCACCCAACTGGCTTAATTTCTCTTCAATGCATTCATATCCTCGGTCGATATGATAAATATGGTCTACGGCAGTTTCACCCGATGCGACCATTCCTGCAATCACTAGGGCAGCGGATGCACGCAGATCGGATGCTATAACTGGCGCGCCGGTCAAACCTTCAACCCCTGAAACCACTGCAGTATTGCCTTCTACGACAATATTGGCACCCATTCGGTTTAGCTCTTGCACCTGCATATGACGATTTTCAAAAATTGTTTCGGTGATTCTACCGGAACCCTCAGCCACCGCATTCACAACACTAAGCTGTGCTTGCATATCTGTGGGAAACCCTGGATGAGGTGCAGTTTTAATATTAACTGCTTTGGGTCTTTTACCCTGCATATCGAGCTGTACCCAATCCTCGCCCTGGGTAATCACTGCGCCTGTTTCTTTTAATTTCAAAAGTACCGCTTCGAGGGAAGCTGGATCAGCTTTAGTGACCTTAACTTTGCCACAGGTTGCCGCAGCCGCCGCCAAAAAGGTCCCCGTTTCGATTCGGTCGGGCATCACAGTATATTCACCACCCGCCATGCTTTTCACACCATGAATAGTGAGTGTATCTGTTCCATAACCCTCAACCTTGGCACCCCAAGCATTCATACACCGAGCTAGATCGACTATTTCCGGCTCGCGTGCGGCATTTTCAATAACCGTTGTACCCTCTGCCAATGCAGCTGCCATCATTAAATTTTCTGTGGCGCCAACAGACACTATATCCATCAATATATGAGCCCCTTTAAGCCGTCCATTAGAGCGCGCTTTAATATAGCCTTGGTCTACCTCAATCTCTGCACCCATTGCTTCCAAGCCCTTTAAATGCAAATCCACAGGCCGGCTTCCTATGGCGCAGCCACCCGGGAATGAAACATTGGCTTCACCATGCTTGGCTAATAGTGGCCCCAGAACTAAAATGGATGCACGCATTGTTTTTACTAAATCATAGGGCGCGGTAACTGAACTCAACGTACCGGCTTCTATGGAGATTTGCATGCCATCATCAATACTAACTTTAACCCCTAAGGCTCCTAGTAAAGCAATGGTGGTGGTAATATCTTGAAGGTGGGGCAAATTGGCAACAGTCACTTTATTTTCAGTTAACAGTGTTGCAAATAAAATGGGAAGAGCTGCATTTTTAGACCCTGAAATCCAAATTTCACCTTGAAGCTGGGTTCCACCCTTGATAATCAGTTTATCCATTAAAGGTTCCTTCAATTGACTTAAGCAATTTGCTGCCATTCTTCATTAGTAAATGTTTTCATATTAACTGCGTGAATAACACCAGAGGCTATTTGTTCCTGTAAGGCAGCATAAACCACCTGTTGGCGCTGAACCGTTCTCTTGCCCTCAAAAATTTTACCCACAGCGATAATATTAACGTGACTGCCATCGACTTCAACGCGAATCTCGCAATCTGGCAGTTGTTTTTCAAGAAGGTCTTTCACATCTTGTGCATTCATTGAGTTATTCCCTATGCTTCGAATTAATCTATGTCTGATGTCCAACCAGTGATCACTGTATCTATGTCACCCGATGATTTTTGTGCTGCCTGAAGAAATTGATTGCGAAAAATGTCACGTAAATTAATCCCACTAATCGACATATTAATCACCATCCATTCGCCCGTCTTTTTACGCGCCATGGAATACTTTAAGGAGAACACATTGCCCGAACTGCGAATTTCTTGCTTTACTACAAGCGTTCTTTGACCGTTTTTTAATGGCTTTTGTTCCACTAATACAATTTTTTGATCTTTATAGTTAATCAGCCCGCGACTGTAGGTTTCAATTAACCCCTGACGAAAAATTTGCGCAAAAAGTGCAGTTTGCTGTTGTGTTGCCATCGCCTTGTATGGCCCCATGACTTTTTTAGCGATATAGCGAAAGTCCACCAAGCCATCCATCAACCCTGAAATGGCTTCGAAATACTGCTTTTCATTTTTGGGATAATCTTTTTGATGAGCGCCAATAATCCCAACCAACTGCTGAGAGACAGCTTCAATTTTTTGATAGGGGTCCTCGATATTTTGCGAAAGGCTTGGCATAGCAAGCAATAGCAGAATCAGCGCAAAAAAAATGCGGCGGCTATATTTGAAAAAGTTCATTCATCTTATCCGTTTTAAAGCAAAATTGAGCAGGCTTATGTTAAATTTTCTACTGACATCTTGGATCGCGCACTATACCATTCTCAACCTATTGAATAAACAATGCAAAAAGCATACTGGCCAGTTAATGATGACATTATTTTTACCACTAGGCGCACTTATTTTAGGCATGCTTGGTCTTGTTTGGGGTGCAGATAGATTTGTGTCTGGAAGTTCAAGTATCGCGCGCTCTATTGGCGTTTCGTCGCTAGTGATTGGCTTAACCATTGTTTCTATAGGCACTTCCGCACCAGAAATTATCGTTTCTCTTAATGCTGCGCTGCGTGAATCCACTGAACTTGCGGTAGGTAATGCCCTGGGGTCAAACCTAGCCAATATGGGGTTAGTGCTTGGCGCTACACTCCTTATTGCATCGATCCCTGTGAAAAAAGACCTACTTCGAGAAGAGGGCTTAATACTTTTAATCGTCACTGGGCTTGCTGGCCTGTGCCTGTATAACAACTATCTCGGACGATTTGAAAGCATTTTTCTTATTTTCTTGACAGCACCACTGCTGATTTTTGCTATTAAATACTATCGATCTAAACCTAATAAAACAGATAAAAGTATTGATAATGCAGAAACAATATCCAAAAAACAGGCATTTTTTAGCTTTATTATCGGTTTGGCTGTGCTGTTGGGTGGTGCAGAACTTACCGTCTGGAGCGCTAAGTCTATTGCTATTTCCATGGGCATCAGTGAATTAGTGATTGGCTTAACCATAGTCGCTATTGGCACTAGCTTACCTGAACTTGCGGCCTCCGTGGTTAGCGCACTGCGTGGTCATCATGATATTGCCGTAGGTAATATCATTGGCTCTAACCTATTTAACATTTTATTGGTTATGGGCGCAGCGGGCGCTATATCACCTATTGAATTAAGCGCTTTTGTATTTAGTCGAGACTATATTGCAATGGCATTGATGACCTTACTGGTGCTCGCGCTCATCGTTCTGGCTTTACGTTCTCGTCCAGACGATGCTCAGCTTTCTAGAAAAGCTGGCATCATTCTTTTAAGTGCCTATGTGTTGTATTACATTGTCTTGTGGTTATCTAGCAAGGGCGCCTGACTCTGGACACCAAACCAAGCTTTTGCTCTATAATGGGCAACTAATGCACAAAAAATAGTTAATCATTATGTCAAACCAACAGTTTATTTCATCAGGACAGCGCACTGTGGCCATGGAGACTCAGGCAGTAAATGATCTCCATGATAGAGTTGATGGGTCATTTGTTATCGCCTGTGAAACCCTATTGGCCTGCGAAGGTCGAGTTATTGTTACTGGCATGGGAAAATCTGGCCATATTGGTAATAAAATTGCTGCCACCTTGGCGAGTACGGGTACACCTGCATTCTTTGTCCACCCGGGGGAAGCCAGTCATGGCGATCTGGGTATGATTACTAAAAACGATGTGGTTCTTGCACTTTCTAATTCTGGTAACACTGCCGAAGTAATCACCCTTTTACCGCTCATAAAGCGTCTTGGCATTCCATTGGTTAGCATGACTGGAGATACAAATTCAGCCCTAGCGCAAGCAGCTGTTGCAAATCTTGATGTGGGTATTGCCGAAGAAGCCTGCCCCTTAAACCTAGCACCAACCACCAGTACCACGGTAACACTTGTTATGGGTGACGCACTGGCTATTGCCTTACTTGAATCTCGTGGTTTCAGCGCTGAAGATTTTGCCTTTTCGCATCCAGGTGGCGCTCTTGGAAGAAAACTTTTATTGCGGGTTAGCGATATCATGCACGCCGATAACGAGGTGCCGCGAGTAACCCCAGAAACTCCTTTGCACAACGCTCTGTTAGAAATGACCGAAAAAGGGTTTGGGATGACCACCATAACCAATACTCAAGGGGAATTATTGGGCGTCTTCACTGATGGAGATTTAAGAAGAATTATTGATTCTAAAGCTGACCTTAGCTCCGTCAATATGAGTCAGGTAATGACTGAAAACCCGAAAACAGTTAACCATGATATGCTCGCAGCAGAAGCATTGACTATAATGGAAAAGGCGAGTATCACTGCTGTTGTTGTGGAGGACACTAGCAATCACCCGATTGGCGTTCTGCACATGCATGATATTCTTCGAGCCGGAGTCATATAATGAAAGAGAATTATCCCTTAGCAGTTATAAAAGCTGCACAAAAAATTAGGCTGGTTTTGCTTGATGTGGATGGTGTACTCACTGATGGTAAGCTTTACTACGGCAACAGTGGTGAAGAACTAAAAGCCTTTGATATCCAGGATGGTTTGGGTATTAAACTGTTACAGCGTGGCGGAATTAAGGTAGGGATTATTACCGGTCGCAGCTCAACGCTTTTAAAGCGGCGTGCTGAAGAGCTCGCTATAGAGCCGCTTGTTCAGGGGCGAGAAGATAAATTAACTGCGCTTAACGAACTCCTCGATAACATGGATGTCTCACTAGATGAAATCGCCTTTATGGGCGATGACCTTCCTGATCTGGCGGTCATTCGTCGGGTAGGCCTTGGCATTACACCTGCTAACGGAAATACCCAGCTCGTTAGCCAGGCACTTTGGCAGACCGTGAAAGTGGGTGGTAATGGCGCCGTTAGAGAGGCTGCAGAACTTATTCTTGAAGCTCAAGGAAAACTAAAGCCCTTGCTAGAAACCTATCAATGATTAAGCAGTTCTTTTTCATGGTATGTCTCATCTTGGTGACTGGTAGCATGCTGCTTATTTGGGATAGTCCACCTGAATCTTTTTTGCGCCCAGAGGCTAATATAGTGAATAGGCTGCCAAGCGCTGACACCTATATGACCAATATTGAAACACTTATATTTTCATCTGATGGATCGAAAAAATACTCATTAAAAGCCTCTGAAATGTCTGTATTTTCCGATCAGGCAGAAGTAAGACTAACAAAACCTGAATTTATGGCCCTAGAAATTGGCAACCAACGCAGTGAAATCAATGTCTCTGCCAGTCAAGGGTTAATCACTAAAAGCTCTCAGGCTATCCAGTTTATGGGAGACGTGAAGGCAGACTGGCAAGCGCATAAAGGCGCGACCGTCTTGACTGCGGGAACATTGACTTATTTAGTTAAAGACGACAGTGCGTCAGCAGCCAATGGCATCCAATTAAACACACCCAATAGCTCAATTAGTGGTGAGTCATTTACAGCTGATTTTCAAACTGAATTACTGAGAATTGAATCTGGGGTGCGAGCAACATATGATGCTATTTAAAGCTTTCTTGTCTTTTTGCCTTGCATGCTGCTTTTCAGTAAAGGCATTTAGCGCAGATGATGCTCAAGCTATATTCATAGAATCGGACGCTGCAGAAAGAAACGAAAAAACCGGCCTGACGCAATATATGGGTAATGTTTCAATCCGCCAAGGTTCGCTGGCAATTAATGCCAGTAAGGTCGAATTATTCTATCAAGATGATCGTGTAAGTCGCATTCTTAGCACGGGAAATCCTGCAAGCTACCAGCAAAATAATCTCTCTGGGAAAATTTTGGCCCGCGCAGAAACCATTGAATTTTTACCTGAATTAGACGAAATTCAGCTTAAAACCAATGCCTCATTATCCAAAGATGGCACGCTTATCACAGGCGACAGTATCCATTATGATATTGCTAATGAAACATGGCGGGCAAAAGGGGACGATCGAAGCAATCAGAAGCGTATACAGCTTGTAATTCCCCCGCTTGAGAAGATTGATAAACCCTCTCCAGTTATTATGGAAGACAAAGAGAATACGGAAAAATTAAAATGAGCATGTTAAGCGCAAATCATTTATCTAAAAGTTATGCCAAACGCCCTGTTGTAAAAGATGTTTCTTTTTCTGTCAATCAGGGCGAAGTTGTTGGTCTTTTAGGGCCAAATGGCGCAGGTAAAACCACCTGTTTTTATATGACTACTGGGTTAGTAAAACAGGATGGTGGACAGATTATTTTAGATGGTGAAGATATCACTGAATCCCCGATGCATGGCAGAGCCAGAAAAGGGCTAGGCTACCTTCCACAAGAGCCTTCAATTTTTAGAAAACTCAGTGTAAGAGATAATATTTTAGCTATATTGGAAACACGTAAAGACTTAAGTCATTCTCAGCGCCAACAAAAATTAGAAAGCCTGCTCAATGAATTCCATATCACACACTTGACAGAATCTGACGGCATGAGCCTCTCTGGCGGTGAGCGACGAAGAGTAGAAATTGCTCGCGCATTGGCAGCTGACCCTAAATTTATTCTTTTAGATGAACCCTTTGCTGGTGTTGACCCCATATCAGTTAACGATATTAAAGGCATTATTCGCCATCTAAGCGACAAGGGTATTGGCGTATTAATTACTGATCATAACGTGCGTGAAACACTGGATATCTGTACGCGCGCCTATATTATTGGTGAGGGTCATGTCATCGCAGAGGGCACAACAGAACATATTCTTTCCGACCAAAAGGTCAGAAAAACTTACTTAGGTGACGATTTCACCATGTGATTAAAGGCGTTTTTTCGCTAATATCATTAATTAAAAATAACTATGAAAATTGAAAAATAATTATGCGGCAAGGCCTTCAGCTAAAGTTTAGCCAACAGCTAAAAATGACTCCGCAACTGCAGCAAGCTATAAAATTGCTACAGCTATCTACGCTTGATCTGCAACAAGAGATAATCGAACAGCTCTACAACAATCCTCTTCTTGAATCCGATGAGGAGAACGCCTTAAATGAACCAAGTACAAAGGATTCCAGCAGCAATAAGGATGTGGATCTAAGTAATGATTCTGATCTTTACATGAAGGCTCAAGATGCCTCAGAGCCCTCATCGACCGAGCATGATGGTGACTCTCAATGGGAAAAGCCTAATTCTGAAGAGCTAATCTCCGATAGTTGGAACGATGTTGCCAACACCACTACTAAAACCGTCTCCAGTGATAATGACTTTAATTTTGACTCCGTCTATCAGGTCACAGAATCCCTTCAGGATCATCTTCGCTGGCAGCTTAATTTGGTCAATTTTTCAAACAGAGATAAAGCCATTGCTGAGGCCTATGTGGACTCGGTAGATGACAATGGGTTTATTGCAAAGGATCTTCAAGGCATAACCTCTTATATAGATAATGAAAACTCTGAAGAACCCTTGCAAGAGGATGAACTCATTGCTGTACTCAAACGCCTACAGCAATTTGATCCTCCTGGAATTTTTGCGCGAGATTTAAAGGAATGCTTATCCATTCAATTGAATCAGCTGAGTGATGAAACCGAATCGTTATCTGCTGCTAAGAGGTTAGTTGATAATTTTTTAGAGAATATTGCCAGCACTGATCTGGCTCGGCTTGCGAAAATAAGCCAGCTCGAAAAGTCTGAGGTTCAGCAGGCATTGGAGTTAATTCGTTCGCTGAATCCGCGGCCAGGAGAGTCTCTTACACCTGATGAAACTGAATATATCGTGCCTGACGTATTTGTGGAAAAATATAAAGACTCATGGCGTATTCGGTTAAATGATAGCAATATCCCCAAACTTCGCATCAATGAACTTTATAGCGACTTAATCAAGCGAGCTGATGACAGTACAGAAAATCAATTTCTGAAAAAAAATCTCAATGAAGCACGCTGGTTTTTACGAAGCTTAGAAAGCCGTAATGAAACCCTTATTCAAGTCACTAATGCCATTATTGATTTTCAGCAGGGATTTTTAAACCATGGTCCAGTTGCCATGAAGCCTTTAGTTTTGTCTGAGATAGCCGAGCAACTTGATCTTCACGAATCAACCATTTCTAGGGTGACTACTAAAAAGTATATGGCCACACCGCAGGGAATCTTTGAACTTAAATATTTCTTTTCGAGTCATGTTGGCACTGCTGACGGAGGGGAGTGTTCATCGACTGCCGTTTGCGCTATCCTAAAATTACTGATTGCTGCAGAAACGCCATCAAAGCCATTGAGCGACAACAAACTCACCACTCTGTTAGCCGATCAAGGAATTCAAGTCGCTAGACGTACCGTTGCGAAATATCGTGAAAGTATGAATATACCCTCGTCTAGCAACAGAAAAAGATTTGAAAATAATGCGTAAATAAGGAGAAGCGTATGCAAATGACCATTAGCGGACATCATTTAGATATAACTGACCCCATTAGGGATTATGTTACCGCCAAGTTATCCAAGTTAGAACGTCACTATGATCATATCAACAGTACGGCTGTTATTTTAAGCGTCGATAAATTGACGCAAAAGGCCGAGGCTACAATACATGTCTCTGGCGGTGAACTATTCGCCAATTCTGAGCATCAGGACCTTTATGCAGCCATTGACGCGCTAAGCGATAAATTAGATAGGCAATTAATTAAATATAAAGAAAAACATAGAGATCATTAAATTAACACATGAAAATTTCTGATGTGCTCAGCCCAGAATTAACGCGTTGCGCTTTTTCTGGGCGGAGTAAAAAACGTATTATCGAAGCACTCTCCCAGCTACTTGCCAAACATCTAAATGGTGAGCATGAGCTATCTGAGCGATTATTTGATAACTTTGTTGCCCGTGAGAAACTTGGCAGCACCGGACTTGGTAAAGGCGTGGCTATCCCCCATTGTCGCACATCAGGCGTTAAGAAAATTCATGGCTGTCTAGTCAAACTCACCCACCCTGTGGATTTTGATGCCATTGATGATCAACCAGTAGATTTAATTTTTGCCTTAGTAGTGCCTGAAGAAAAAAATGATGAACATCTAAGCACATTGGCTAGAATTGCCTCTATTATGCAAAACGATGATTATCGTGAAAGACTCAGAAACTGCTCAGAGGATGCAATACTCTATAACACCGTTCTAGAACTTGAACGCGGGAAAAATCTATGAGACTTGTGGTTATTAGCGGACATTCTGGATCTGGCAAAACCTCCGCGCTTAATATTCTTGAAGACGTAGGATTTACCTGTATAGATAATCTACCCTCGAGTTTATTACCCGAGTTAATTAATCAGCTTAAACCCAACAATAACCCAGAAGAATTACTTTTAGCTGTCGGTATAGATGCACGAAACCTAGTGGGCGATCTTAATAATTTCCCCAAGATTCTTACTACCATTGAAGATTCTGGAATTGCTGTTGATGTTATTTTTCTTAAAGCCCATCGCACCGATCTACTTCGCCGCTATTCAGAAACACGCCGTAAACATCCATTAAGCAATGAGACTATCGGGCTCAAAGAGGCAATCGACAGGGAGGAAAGTATTATTTCCCCCATCGCCAAAATTGCCAATTTAACCATTGATACCTCTAGCCTGACACTGCATCAGCTCAGAGATTTAGTGAAAAATACCGTTGTGCCAAATAATCAACAGCAGATGTCTATCCTGTTTGAAAGCTTTGGTTTCAAGGAACGTATACCCAATGGTTCTGATTTTGTCTTTGATGTTCGCTGCTTACCCAATCCCTATTGGAAAACAGAGTTACGCACTCAGACGGGTAACGATGATGGCGTGATAACTTTCCTAGAAAGTCAGGTAGATGTTGCCTCAATGCTAGCGGACATCATTGGTTATTTGACACGCTGGATTCCCAAATTTCAGGATAACAATCGTAGCTATTTAACTATCTCAATTGGCTGTACCGGTGGACAGCACCGTTCGGTTTATATTGCCAATCGACTGCATGAGCACTTCTCAAAACAATACAATTTGGTTCAAGTGATTCATAAAGAACTTGCCAGTAACTAAGGTTAAATTCACCCTATGATTAGTCGTAATTTACCTATCATCAATGAACTTGGACTGCATGCTCGCGCCGCAACCAAGCTGGCCGCGTTAGCCGGACGATACGAATCAAGTATAAAAACTGGCGTTGGCCACCCTCTAGTGGATGCTAAAAGTATTATGTCACTGCTATTGCTTGCTGCCAGTCAAGGCACTGAACTCATTTTTGAATTTGATGGACCCGATGAATCTGAGGCCTGTGAAACCATAGCAGCGCTTCTTGCTGACTATTTTGGTGAGGGACAATAGATTTGGCATTGGCAACCCAAAATTCGAGGCAAGGCAATACGTTTTAGGTTAAACTATCTTTTCATTGTTGCTTACTTAGGGCTATTGAAGGGAATAAGTGCATGACTCAAGCAACCGAACAAAATAATTTAATATCAAGATTAGATGGCGCCATTGATTCGGTGACGCTTAATCAGGTTAGACATACCCTAAATAATCTTTCCCCACCCGATATTGCCCATCAATTAGAAACTGCTCCCCCCAAATTTCGTCGTATTCTATGGGAGCTAGTTGACCCTGAAATTTCAGGGGAGGTTCTTCAAGAATTATCCGACGAAATCCAGCTTGAGTTTCTTGATGAAATGGATAGTGCTGAAGTTGCCTCTCTAACCGAGGGTCTGGATGTTGATGACATTGTTGATATCCTTCAGCAACTTCCCGATCGAGTAATCCCTGAAGTACTTCAGGCTATGTCCATACAGGATAGACAGCGTGTGGAGTCAGTGCTTACTTACGATGAAGATACCGCTGGCGGCTTGATGGATACTGAAGTTATTACGGTCCGTCCAGATATTACAGTGGATGTTGTACTACGGTACCTGCGTCGCTTTGAAGAGATACCTGAAATCACTGATAACCTTTTTGTGGTTAATCGCGACGATACCTTTGTGGGTAATTTACCCATCGGCTTACTTCTTACCTCGCCTCCAACAACCAGAGTAAGAGAGGTAATGAATACTGAGATACGTGCAATTCCCGTTGACCTGATCGACACCGAAGTATCTCAGCGATTCAAACGTCATGATTTAGTTTCAGCACCAGTAATAGATGATCAAAATCGACTGGTTGGCCGAATCACCATTGATGATGTACTGGACGTTATTGTTGAGGATGCAGATCATTCATTATTAGCGATGGCTGGACTCAGTGATACCGAGGACACTTTTTCTTCGATTGGAAAAACCGTGCCAAGGCGAGCGGTTTGGCTGGGCGTAAATCTGCTGACTGCATTATTAGCTTCAACAGCGATTAGTTTGTTCGAGCAGACATTGGACAAGCTTGTGGCACTAGCTATATTGATGCCCATAGTGGCTAGTATGGGCGGCGTAGCGGGAAGTCAAACACTGACTGTTGTTATTCGCGGTATGGCACTTGGTCAGATTGAGCGCGGAAACATCAGCTGGCTAGTTAGTAAAGAATTCGCAACCGGCGCCCTCAATGGTCTACTGTATGCACTTATTGTCGGCTGCGTAGTGTCACTCTGGTTTCAAGATGCCACTATGGCCCTGATTATTGGTCTAGCTATGGCCATAAACCTTATGGCAGCAGCGCTTTCAGGCACCCTATTACCCATCCTATTAAAATCCATCAACATTGACCCTGCGCTAGCTGGAACAGTGATATTAACCACAATAACTGATATCGTGGGCTTTATATCCTTTCTTGGCCTTGCCACAATATTTCTAACCTAATGACTGAATCCGATATTGAAATAGATGATCTTCCCAGTAGATCCCAGTTAAAACGTGACAGCCAAGAGTTACGAGATATGGGCGCGCAACTGGTTCAGATGCCAAACGCTCATCTTGATAAGATTGCTATGGATAGTACTCTTCTGGCGGCTATTAAAGAGGCAAGAAGACTCAAAAGCAATGATGCACGACGCAGACAGATCCAATATATTGGCAAACTCATGCGCAATATGGATTTAACAGAAATAAGACATTCTGTAGAAAAACTCAATCATCAATCACAGACATTTAGGCAGCATTTTGCCATGTTAGAGCAGTGGCGAGATCGACTTATTGATGAGGGCAATGACGCCATTGAAGAATTTTTAACAGCCTTTCCAAATGCCGATAGGCAGCAAATACGTAACCTTTCAAGGCAGGCAGGTCGTGAAAAAACCGGTTCTGCTAAAACTAAATTATTTAAGTACCTTAAGCAGATTTCTGATTAAGCCTATTGTCTAGTGCTTTACTCAGGTAAATCGGCGGCAAATATTTTATCCACTGAGACTTTAATATCATCCCAAGAGCCCTCGAGCTCATAGCTGATACTAGAGAGCCTATCTACCTGTTTCTCCACTAATTTACTGGTGACATAAACACCTAGGGCGGCTGGCAGACCTCCCGCGACGCCGGCCAACCAAGGTAGGTTTGTGGTGACGGGCAAGGTAGCAACCAATTGCGCATCAGCCGTCTCATCCAGCATATTAAAATCACCCGCTATGCTCATGCGCCCTGATGGCATTTTCATTTTTAGAGGCTGTTCCATACTTAATGTGCCACGATCAAAGCTGAGCGTTCCATTTAGGCGGTTATAAGCTAGATTCTTGCCTACAACATCAGAGAAATCTAACTTTAGACGGCGAAGCCAGTTTGCAAAATTAAACAGGGAAACCAATTTTAATGCTGTTCCTGCACCTCCAGAATCCTTATAAAAACTTCCCTCAGAAAGATTAAGCTTTAATTCACCCTCAAGATTTGTTTTGTTGACAGCCCAGGGAACATCTTGCCACATAATATCGGCATCTAGTCTCCCCGACTTACTATCAACCACAGAAGGCATATCCATGGTGTCAAAAAAATGCCCTATATTATCTAGGCCAATGGGGCCAACCAATTTACTCAAATGCTCCTCACCGTTATAGCCCCAGAAAAAATCTGTTGGCGCCTCGGAAACAAATGCCCCTGGGTTTAGTCCGAAAATATTCCCAGAAATGTTGTTAAATGACGCCCCTGATATTTCTGGCCTAACCTGAAATGATACCGAACCTAGATCTTTAGCCGCTAAAGATAGTTGGTCAACAGAGAAATCCACTGCTGTTATATTGCGTGGATCAATGGCTTGCTCCAAATTTTCTATGCTCTTTTGTAGCATCAGCTTTGATAAATTAACCTGAAGAACCCCAGTATTATTGACCGGCAAGATTACCTGACCAGCGGCTGTATCACTGTTAAAGACTATTTCAGTGTTTTTTCTTAGCGGCTTAATAGTAGCGCTAATATTTTCAAATCGAGTCCCAAAAATTTGCCAATGATCTAGATTAAGATCAAATTCAGTTTGCAACGAACTAGGGTTTTTATTGTTGGCTGAGAACAACTCTTTTACTGGCCTCCACTCATCAATATCAATGGTTGGAAGATTAGCGCCCAGAATAAACTGATTTGCCTTAGGGCTAATATCATCGCGATTATAGCTAATACTTCCACGCTCAAATTGACCCTGTTGATAAGAAATATCCGACACCCAAAGCTCTCCTAACCTAGATTCTAGCCTGCTTAATCTAGGGTTAAAATGGAGTCTCAGCTGCAATTCTTTTAAACTATTCTTGGGCTTGGAAAATGGTGCAGGCAAATTAATTGCTACGCCCTCGAGGTTGCTCGAAATATCTAAGCCAAACCCCTCCTTCGGATCACTGGATTTTTTGGCCAACAAAGCATTGATTTCAATAGTATCTGAAATGAACTCTTTCCAGGGTATATCAACAAATTTGTTTAAATTTTCAGGTATTACCTTGGTATTAAAACTGAGTTGTTGCCGGTTGTTATCTTTAAATAAACGAGCGCTTAAGGGCTGACCCCATAAGTTAGCCGCTAGACTATCTGAGACAATCCCCATGTTATCGGAAAACTCTATTTCTGCAGAAATGTTTCGGAGTGCAATAGGCGAGCCACTAATTTGCATGGCGCCATTATTAATCTTTGAGACAATTTGGTACTGAGGTATCGGTCTTTCTGAGAGCTGATTAGTTTTGACTGGAAGCTCTAAATGAACAAAGGTTTGTGTTTCACCAGAAAAACTCCAATCTTTCATAGAACCGAGATTTTTCTCCACGGGAGACTGGGCTAGAATATTGACCATTGCAGACAAATCAGCATCTAACTGTCCATCAACAATCCATCTTTTGTTGTCAGCTGGTTGATTATTTTCATACCGAATTGAAGTATTAGTCAAAAGGGCTTGCTCAATATCTGCTGACATAATTCTGCCACTGAAACCTGCGTCATCAACCAAAAATAGTCCATCGACCTGATTCAGTTGCGGCCATAGCGGGTTAAATTTAATGGTTGCAAGCTCTGTATTAAAGTGTAATTGCATGGTTCTAGATAAACGATCTTTCTTTGGTGGACCACTTCTAAACAGCAACCCAAACTCTGTTAGGTTGCCTGATTTAATAGAATTTTTTACCCAATCCGATGACTTCTGAGGCATTGTAAATGGCAGATATTTTTCCGTTAAACCAAGATTTAAATCTCGCGCACCAATCAACAAATTAAGTTCCGGTGTTCTATCATCACCCTGCCGAGGCTGCTCAATAGAAAATCTAACTTGGCTGTTCCCTGCTTCCATGCTTGTAGAAATAACATCACTGGTCACTACCAGCTGTTGAGCGGATTGCCAGTCAAAGTAAATTGTCCCCTTAGCTTGTTTTATTGAAAGATAGTCCTTATAGGATCTTGGAAATAATATTTCAAAACCGTCATTATCCGCTATATGAAAGAGCCCCTTTGACTGTTTTATTTCTAAATACCCATTAATATTTTTTAGCCCTGGGAACCCTTTATAAGGACTCATATTGCAGCTATCCAAGTTAGCGGCAACATAGAACCCCTGTTGATTTTTCCCCAGACTTAAGGACGAGAGGCTCCCCTCAGGATCCATAGCCAAAAGACGATCCCTCAGAGCAACAGGCATTATTTGGCCCTGACTCAATAAATCATTAAGCAATGAAAAGTCTATTGAGTTAAATGAAACATCAAATTCTTGCCCACTAGACCCTAACTGCTGGGTCAATAGCATATCAATAGGAGTAATAACTTTAGAACCCCAATCAAAACTGAGGCTTTGCAAGCTTGTACCCCAGTCGCTTCCTGGTTTATACCAACCCCTTAGCTGAGTTTTTAACTTGGATACTGACGGGATATCCTCAGCAATCCAATTGAGGGGGATTTTAGATAATTCAATATCACCCTGAAAATTTAATGCCAAGCCGGGCTGAATATCCAGCCAAATTTCACCCCCAGTTTTCACTTCGGAATGTCCCAGTGTATTGGCTAATTCCGGAATGAACGATTGAGTGAATGTTTTTAATGATTGCGTTAAATTGAGGGCCTCAAAATTTAAATAGCCCTTTGCATAAAAATCATCCCCATCCGCTGGGTCGCCATATGCCTCGAGAATAAACTTTGCTGGTAAACCGTCTTCTTGAAGACGCAAAGACATCTGAGACCGATGAAAATCAACATCATTTTCAATTAAAACCTGGTCACCATAAAGGCGAACTTTTCGACCCGAATATGAAGTCAAATTAAATACAATTGAATCAAGGCGAATTGACTGACTGTAAATGAAAGGCTTTAAAATAACCGCTAAGTTCTGATCCGACTCCCCTACAAAACCCTTTAAACGCCAATTTCCCTGTGCATTTTCCACCAAACTTAGCTCTAACTTTTCAACTGACAGATCACGCCAAATGGTTGTTTGTTGCTGAATGCTTTGAAGAATATCTAAATCTGCACGACCACGCTCCAGACGGAATACAGATTCTCCATCAATATCTAGCAGATCGACTGCTTGTAACTCAATAACTGGAAGAAGTTCTGGCCATTGGCCACTGATTGGACTTAATTCAACTTTCATCCCCGTAGAAGAACTAATCAATGTTTTTAGGGCAGGTCTAAGCTGGTCTAATTGACCAATGGATTGACGGCCAATAAAAATAATAACGATCATGCCAATAACCAACAAAATAGCGGCAAGAACTAGCCGTCGAGCTAGGGGCTTCAATTTACCGATTATCTTATTGCTTAAAAAACTCGTCATGTTGAAATAATATTAAATTCGTCGCAATGGGTTATATGCTGAGGATAGAGTTTAACACTACATTCTGCGATAGATTCATATTGCTTTATTTGAACGCTGTATTTTTTTTGAAGTTGCTCAATAACCGCTGGGGATGCATGTATTTCTAAAGCTTTAGCGGATGAACTAACTGCTTTTTTACTAAGCTGACGAAGTATTTCAAAAACCAAAGTTTCGTCCGACTTAATCACCCCCTTAGTACCGATTTTAATGGAGGGTGCACAGAGTGTTTGGCTTAAACTTCGACCTGTGCGCTTGCGCGCTATTTGCACTAATCCCAATGCAGTAAAATCTAAAATGGTCGGCTGAGCTTGATCTCTGGCAAAGGCTTCTTTTAATCGCCTAAGCACCTTAACCTCACTCGCTGCGTCTGCCATGTCAATAAAATCAATAATAATTATGCCCGATAAATTTCTAAGACAGATTTGTTTTACCGCAGTATCAACAGCTTCAAGGTTTACCTTTAAATAGGCTTTCTGATCATCCGTATCACCCAAGTACGAAGCGCTATTCACATCAATCACTGAAAGCGCTTCTGTTTCCTCAATCACCAATGTGCCACCGCAATCTAAGGCCACTTTTTGTTCTAAGGCCTCATTAATCTGAGGTTCTATATGATTGCGATCAAAGAGATCTTTTTGTTGATAATCTTGTGATAGTTCCACCGCTATATTTGAAGCATAATGTTGGGATAACTGGTTTAAAGCCTGATAAATTTCAGGGCAATCAACAGTTATTTTTAGAGGGTCTTTATTGATACTGTCTGTAATCAAGCGCTGGTAAATGGGTGGTGCTGTATGCAAAAGGACCGGACTTTTTTCCATCCTTTTTTCTGATAAATCATTCCATAGGTGATGCAGTAACTGCATATCAAAAAGGAGCTGTTGTTCGCTTAATCCCTCGGCAACTGAGCGTAAAATAAAATGTCCTGAAAACCCCTCTGGTGCAACAGCTGAAGAGGCAGCTAATTCAAAGAGTTCGGCAAGTCTGTCCCGCTCTGACACATCTTTAATCTGACGTGATATGGCCAGCTTTTTTCGACTCTGGCGATAAACTAAGCTATGAGATGGTATTGATACATCGGTTGTTAATACTGCTCCCTTATCTTTAATAGGATCCTTAACAACCTGCACTAAAAGGTTTTGACCTGAACTAAGAAATGACTCAATTTCTGTATTTTTTTTCGCTAGATGTAGATTATCAATATGCAAAATTGCTGAACGTTTATCGCCAATATCTAAAAAAGCGACCTGCATTCCGGGGATTACACGAATTACCTTTGCCTTATAAATATTCCCAACCAAGCTCTGTTGAGCGTCACGCTCAATCACAATCTGCTCGAGCAGGTTATTATCGAGCACAGCGACGCGGGTTTCCCCAGAGACTCTATTGATTAAAACTTCTTTAGACATAATTCAACTTTAGCTCAATAACAGGATCACAAAGCCCACTATATATTTTTATTTGATGCACCCCAAATAGGCACATTAAATGTTCGCAGTAATTGTGCAGTCTGCTCAATAGGAAGCCCCACCACACCACTAAAACTTCCGCTTATTTTTTCTACAAAAACAGCGCCCAAACCTTGAATAGCGTAGCCCCCAGCTTTATCTACAGGCTCACCCGTATTCCAATAGTCCAAGCACTCCTCGGGATCTAGCTCGCGGAACTTCACATCGGTTGCAGACAATTCTAATACGCAGCGCTGTTTATTTCCCATAGCGACCGCGGTAAGCACCTGATGAGTCTTTCCTGATAAAGCCGCAAGCATAGCCATACCCTCCTGCTGATTTTTAGGCTTTCCATATATTTTGTAGCCTAAAACTACCGAGGTGTCAGCGCCAAGAACAATCGTTGAACTGCCGGCGATGGAATTAATCACATGCTGGGTTTTTTCTTGTGCCATTCTCTGAACGTAGTCGACAGGGGACTCTTGCCGCATAGGTGTTTCATCTATATCGGCAGGAGCTATTTGGAAATCAACACCAATTTGTTGCAGAATTTCAGCTCTTCGGGGTGATGCAGACGCAAGAATCAATTTACTCATGACCAAATCACTCGGCTAAGGTAGTTACATTAAGGTTAATTTTGATGTGAGTAAAACTGACTCACTAGTTTATCTAGCGGTATCCAGCACAGAGCGGAAATAATACCTAGCCAGAAAACACCATCCAAAAATAAGGGTTTATCTAGCATAGAGTTCATCCCTGCCTCCATAAAGGCCACCATAATCACCAGCATAAACACCAAAACCACCCGCTGTATCAACTGAAGATAAACCACAACTCGATGAAAGAAAATTAATATTAGGCCGCTAATTGAAAATATCAGCACATGATAGCCAATGGCAGAACCCAAGACTAAATCAGTTAAAAGCCCAGTCAATGCCGCAAATTCAATACCATATCGTTCTGGAAAGTACAGCACCCAAGCGATCATTATCAATAGAAAAAAGTTGGGTTTTAAATGCAACCAACTTCCTGAAATAGGAAAAAACTGCAGCACCATTGCTACTAAAAGCATGGCTATCAAAGGCCGCAACGTATCATCGCTGTTCATTGACCGCCCGAATCATATCCCCATCTTTCAGGGTAAAAACTAACAAAAGATGTCTACTTCTATCTAACTTTGCAGAGGGCTTGAGCTTAATGTCCATGAATTTTTCACCAGGCTTCTGAATAATAGATGACACCGTGCCTACCGGATATCCCACAGGAAAACGTCCACCTAGCCCCGAGCTTACCAACTCATCTCCTTCTTGAATATCCACTGTCGGGGAGACAAACCTGAGTGACATTTGGTTATAGTCAGAACTGCCCTCAGCTACTGAGCGTAAGCCATTGCGCAGAACCTGAACGGGTAAGGCATGATTGAGATCAGTAATTAACAATACCTGGCTGTAGTTATCAAAAACCTCGATAACCTGGCCCATCAGCCCCTCTTCATCAAGCACAGGCTGACCCAAATAGACACCATCAACTTTACCGCGATTGACGGTTACAAAATGATTAGCCGGATTCGGGGATACACCAATCACCTCAGTGACTAATACACTTTGCATTAACAACTCTGTTGCATTGAGTAGTTGCCGCAGGCGCAAATTCTCAGCGGCTAATTCTGCACTTCGCTGTAGTTTTCCTAAAAGAATCAGTCGCTCTTTTTCAAGACTCACATTTTTTTGCTCTAACTGAGTTCTTGAGGTGGTATTCATAGATACCCAATCTTTTACTTGATAGGGAAAATTAGACAATATTTGAACAGGAATTATGACTTTTGAAACTTCAGTTTTTGAGATATCAAAAACTGAAGTATAAGTATCTAAAGTGAGAAGCAGGATACCGAATAGCACCGCGAAAAAGGTTTTCCGAACTGCCGAGGATGAATTAACAAAAACTTTTTTAATGAGCGCGCTCCAAAACTAAGTTCGACAGCAGGCAGTGTCTGCCTGCAAAGCCCTTAATACATAAGCATGCCCGAGCCTTTACCGCCCATAACTTCTAGTGCTTCTCCGCCACCACGAGCAACGCAGGTCAATGGCTCCTCAGCTAAGATCACCGGCAAACCAGTTTCTATCGCTAGCAGACGATCTAAATCCTTTAGGAGAGAACCACCGCCGGTTAGGACAATACCTGTTTCAGCGATATCAGAGGCGAGTTCAGGAGGAGACTGCTCTAAGACACGCTTAACTGCCTGAACAATCCCAGACAATGGCTCTTGCAGCGACTGCAAAATTTCATCGCTACTGAGTACAAAACTTTTAGGAACACCCTCAGCCAGATTGCGCCCTCTTACTTCAATTTCGCGCACTTCTTTTGACAGATAAGCTGTACCGATTTCCATCTTAATTCGCTCAGCAGTGCTATCACCAATAACGCTGCCATACTTACGGCGAACATAGTTACAGATAGACTCATCAAACCGGTCGCCACCAATGCGTACAGAATCAGAGAACACTACGCCGTTAAGTGACAAAATAGCAATTTCAGTAGTACCACCACCAATATCAACCACCATGGAGCCTACCGCTTCTTCCACCGGTAAACCTGCACCGATAGCCGCTGCCATGGGCTCTTCAATCAAAAATACTTCCCGTGCCCCAGCACTAAATGCAGATTCTTTAATAGCACGCTTTTCCACCTCTGTTGCAGTACAGGGTACGCAAATAAGAACACGAGGGCTGGGTGGGAAAAAACTTTCTGAGTGAACTTTTCTAATAAAATGCTGCAGCATTTTTTCAGTCACCTGAAAATCTGCAATCACACCGTCTTTTAGAGGACGAATCGCAGTAATATTTCCCGGCGTTCTTCCCAGCATACGCTTTGCATCCGTTCCTACCGCTTCAACCTTTTTCTCACCATATTGCTCTCTAATGGCAACCACCGAGGGCTCATTCAGCACAATACCATGCTCACGCATGTAAATAAGGGTATTCGCAGTGCCTAAATCAATAGATAAATCACTGGAAAAAAGGCCTAAAATTCTCTTAAGTAACAACATTTTATCAATTCCATGGGTGTCGCATTTACGCGATCTATTAGCAAATGGTTATAAGCAGGAAACTATCAGGTCATTGCTTCGATAGCAAGTGCAAAAATAATCGTTTTTGACTACAAAAACGATTCATATGAGTCATTGTAGCAAGTTGGCCTAAAAAAAGTGGTTTTTAAAGCATTTCAGGTGTGATTTTCTTTATGCAAAACTAAACTCAATAAGCTTTATGTTGTAAACTAAGCATTTGTGAAAATTGATAAAAAAGAACTCTTATGAGCATTGAAAAGCAAACCATTGAAAACTTAGCCACCTTGGCTCGTCTCGAGATCGACGATCAGCGTGTCGAGGAAATATCCCAGCGTCTTGGCAGCGTCTTGGAGTTGGTTGATCAACTTCAGGCAGCTGACACCAACAACCTTATGGATAACTCACATGCTCCACAGGCAACCCAGCGTCTAAGAGAAGATAAGGTCACAGAATCTGACCAAAGGGATGCATTTCAGGCTATTGCTCCCGATACTGAAGACGGCCTTTATTTAGTGCCAAAAGTCATCGATTAACCCTAAATTGCACGATCAAGCTGAGTATAGAATGCACAACTTCACAATTACCCAATTAATAGATGGCCTAAAAAATAGAGTTTTCTCTAGCACAGAGATCACCCAGCACTTTTTGTCGCGCATCAAAACATTAGATCCTGCCTTTAACAGTGTTATCACCCTGACTGAAGGTCAAGCCATTGAAGCGGCCAGATTGGCTGATCAACAACTGGCTAAAGGCGATTCAGCGCCACTTTGCGGCATCCCTGTGTTGCACAAGGATATCTTCTGCACTAACGGTGTTCGCACCAGCTGTGGCTCTAAAATGCTCGATAATTTTGTTCCGCCCTATGATGCAACGGTGGTAGAGAACTTTAAAAACAGCGGCGCAATCATGCTGGGTAAAACCAATATGGATGAGTTCGCTATGGGTTCATCCAATGAAACCAGTTTTTATGGACCAGTAAAAAACCCTTGGGCAACTAATTCGGTTCCTGGCGGTTCATCCGGTGGCTCAGCTGCGGCTATAGCTGCTCGCCTTGCACCCGGTGCCACCGCAACTGATACCGGCGGTTCAATTCGTCAGCCCGCTGCTTTATGTGGCATCACCGGACTAAAACCAACCTATGGTCGAGTTTCTCGTTGGGGCATGATTGCCTTTGCTTCAAGTCTTGATCAGGCTGGTCCAATGGCAAGAACAGCCGAAGACTGCGCACTGCTTTTAAACTGTATGGCCAGTTATGATAACAAAGACTCTACCTGTGTTGATCGCCCAGTACCTAATTACAGCGCCAACTTGGGTGACTCAATTAAAGGCCTGCGCATTGGTATTCCTAAAGAGTATTTCTCTGAGGGTCTTAATGCAGGCACAGAAAAGGCCGTGCGTGAATCTCTGGCTGAATATGAAAAAATGGGTGCTGAACTGGTTGAAATCAGCCTACCCAACACGGGGCTATCGGTACCAGCCTACTATGTCATTGCGCCTGCTGAAGCCTCAGCTAACCTATCTCGCTTTGATGGCGTGAAATATGGTCATCGCTGTGACAACCCAAAAGATTTAGAAGATCTTTACCGCCGCACGCGAGCGGAGGGCTTTGGTGATGAAGTTCAAAGACGAATTCTTATCGGTACCTATTGTTTATCTGCCGGCTATTACGATGCCTACTATGGCAAAGCCCAGCAGGTAAGAGAACTTATTCGGCAAGATTTCACACAGGCATTTGAAAAAGTTGACCTTATTATGGGACCTACCTGTCCATCGCCAGCATTTGAATTTGGCTCTAAAGGTAATGATCCTGTCGCCATGTACCTAGAGGATATTTATACTATTTCTACCAATTTAGCCGGTCTGCCCGGCATGTCATTGCCCTGTGGCATGGTGGACAAAAAGCCTGTGGGACTACAAATCATTGGCAATTATTTTGATGAGGCGCGCATGTTAAATGCAGCTCATCAATTCCAGCAAGTGACTGATTGGCACACACAGGCACCCGAGGGGATTGAATCATGAACTGGGAAACTGTTATCGGCCTAGAGGTGCATGTTCAGCTCGCCACCAAAACCAAAATATTTTCAGCGGCGAGTACCGCATTCGGCGCTGAACCCAATACTCAGGCTTGCGCCATAGATTTAGCGATGCCTGGCACCCTGCCAGTAGTTAACCAGCAAGCTATTGATTATGCGGTGATGTTTGGCCTCGCCATTGATGCTGAAATTGGCAAAACCTCGGTTTTCGAGCGTAAAAACTATTTTTATCCCGATCTACCCAAGGGTTATCAAACCACTCAGCTCGAACAGCCTGTGGTTGGTCCGGGTACGGTGGATATTCAACTGGATAATGGTGAAACCAAGTCCGTTCGCATTCATCATGCTCACCTTGAGGAAGATGCCGGCAAATCACTTCATGAAGGTGACTTCAGGTCGGGTGTTTCAGGTATCGATTTAAACCGTGCCGGTACGCCGTTAATTGAAATTGTTTCTGAGCCTGACATGAGTAATGCACAGGAGGCCGTGGCCTTTGCTAAAAAACTGCATAGCATTGTGACCTCACTGGGTATCTGTGATGGCGAAATGTCTCAGGGCAGTATGCGTTTCGATGTCAATATTTCAGTTCGCCCTCAGGGTGAGGAAAAATTGGGAACCCGCACAGAAACCAAAAACTTAAATTCATTTAAGTTTATGGAAGATGCCATTCACTTAGAAGTTGAACGCCAAATAGATGTTCTAGAAGATGGCGGCGAAATCAAACAGGAAACGCGTCTATACAATGGTGAAACCAAGGTTGCACGCTCCATGCGCAGCAAAGAAGAAGCGAATGATTACCGCTACTTCCCCTGCCCGGATTTATTACCGGTTGTAATCAGCGACGAGCACGTTGAACAGCTGCGCTCAAAACTACCTGAATTACCCGATGCCAAGCAACAACGCTTTATCGAACAATACGACCTATCTGAATACGATGCCGGCGTTTTGAGTACCCATGCCACTATAGCCAATTACTTTGAACAGACGGCTACTCATTCAAAAAATGCCAAACTGACAGCCAACTGGGTTTCTGGTGAGTTAAGCGCAAGACTCAATGCTGAAAGCTTGAGTATAGGCCAAAGTCCAGTCTCTGCCGAACAACTTGCAGGCTTAATTGTTCGCATCGCTGACAACAGTATCAGTAGCAAAATGGCCAAGCAGGTATTTGATGGCATCTGGAATGGCGAAGGTGAAGCAGATCAAATTATTGAAAAACGCGGTCTTAAACAGGTATCTGATAGCGGTGCCCTCGAATCCATGGTGGCTGAAGTATTAGCTAGTAATCAGGCCATGGTTGATGACTACATTAACACTGACCCTGACAAGCGTAAAAAGAAACTAGGCGGCTTTATGGGGCAGATAATGAAAGCGTCCAAGGGTCAGGCCAATCCTCAGCAGGTCAGCCAAATTTTGGCAAAAAAATTAGCTGAGCTACTTTAAGAATCAATGCAATTTTAAGGAAAGTCATGTCATTAAAAAAAGATAAACAAAAAATTCTCGGCGAAGTATTTGATGATGAACGCGTTAAAAGCTTTCTTGAATATCTGGCGCCTGAGGGTGTCAGCCGTGATTTTCACCTT
>Ga0209533_1000120_pt1 | contig 68942 bp, 59 predicted proteins | sample COG_04_FD_184748 | JGI IMG/M metagenome (GOLD analysis project Ga0209533, IMG submission 184748) | Pelagic Microbial community sample from North Sea - COGITO 998_met_04 (SPAdes) (version 2) | ecosystem: Environmental > Aquatic > Marine > Neritic zone/Coastal water | place: Helgoland, sampling...
TTTTATCGAGCTGTACTTGAGCGCTGCTAGGTTCAGGCGCTCCAGCTTTAGCCACTTGTGCCGGTATCACAAAACTCATTTCTCCTTGTTGGTCATCTGATTCACCTTGATTAGCTGTGGCTGTCATAATCACGGGGGCTGTCATCGCTATTTTTTGTTCAGCTTCGTTCCCCTTATCTATATACTTAAATAACTGGCGAAATGCGTTATTACTAGAATCATTATCTTCCATTTTGGCCGTAATCAGAGGCATTTCTCGGTAAGCTCGTAATTCAATATCACCCTCTTTTTTCAATAGTTGATAAGCAGGTTTTTCTAAATTATCATTACACTGCGTAAGCAAAAGCAGCAAAATTGGCATTATTATCAATCTATATTTTATCATATAGGTTTAAACCGTCACCCGTCATATAAATAGTGATTATTTATTTTTCCTAACTTTAATGGGTTGATCTTTGACAAAGAGTTGAAGTTCGAGCCATGGATTATTAGCATTTTCACTTTTAGAACTTATGCTTACATTTTGTTTACCTTGTTTGGCTTTAAATTCAGTTGCTTCTACTTTCAATTTATTTATCTCATTCCAATTAGCATCATAAACTGTAGCGTAATCACCTCCTAGGTACTCTAAATACTCACTTGTATTTACAGTGCCTAAAACTTTGAGAGAGCTTGACCCTATATTAATTACAGGATTGACAAGTTGTGTGGGAATTTCTTTGAGAGCTTGCAATTCTGAAATTTTTATATCTACCTTAGTATTAGATGGAATACGACTAAGTCCTAATTGAAAGTTTTGCACTCTATTATAATTAAAAAACTTAGCACATGAAAGTATGTCACTATTACTTTTAGTTGGACTAGCTAACATCTCTTGAGCAAAATAAGCCTCACCATGAGGAATCTCAATATAACGTCGCCCATTAAAATCGATGAGACTGGCGTAATAGCGTTTTTTACCTGGGCTCGCGACTAATAGAGCGCCACTTTTATCTCCTTCTACCCACATTCCAAGGACGCGATGAGATATCATGTTTATAGGTTTTTTCCAGGTAGCTAGATTTATGCTCTCATAACTTTCATTTTTCTTATGATTATGCGATAAAGATAGAGTTTTGCCTTCGATGATTATCCTGCTATCAGTAGAGTTTTTGAGATTTTTTTTCAAAGGCATTAAATCTATATTTTCAGGATTTTCTCTATTAGTTGCTGACAATACTCGAATCACAACTTCAGGCACTTGCTCCTTAAATGGATTATTTAATTTTATTTCTTGATTCGCCTTTATAAATTGTTTTGGAGCCATAGCTCCGTGTTCCTGAGCTGTATTCCAATATCCATCGTAATTATCTTGCTCCATAAAACCAACAGGGTAAATCATCCAACCATCAGTTTTACTGGATATTTCATGATAAATTTTTGAATAAGGGTGTCGACCAATATATCGTTCTGCACGCAATTTTTCTTTCTGCTCTGGATTCAAATAAGGTACTACTTGGCGCCAAGTTTTTACAGCCTGCAATATTTCATCAGTTTTTCCATGTGCTGCAAGAGATTGTACGCTAACACCTCTATCATCGGCAGCAAAGCCCATGCCTACAACGCCAAATGCGGCAGAATGACTCAACATAAAATGGGCATGACGAGGAGTTGTCGCAATACGAGATGGTGAGTCTGTAAGCAATACAGCATAGTTGCCTTCGCCATCTCCCCATTCTTTTTCACGGCGATTAAGCCTTGTTTCTATCCAGGCTTTAGCCTGCCTACCTCCGCTAGTATGAGATAGAGTAGGGTGCCCTAGTTCCTTGTAAACAATTTCAGCAAATTTTTCCCCTTGCTGAAACCCGTTGTTATTATGAATTTCTAAGCCATCAAAAACTGCATGAGCAATATTGCAGCGATTCATAAACTGAGCATAACTTTTAGCTATATCAGAGAATAATGTAGTTTTCTGGTCTGGAAGAAAAACCTGACCATAGCCAAGTAGATAGCCTCGCACACCTGCTTCTGATGAATGCTGACTAATAGCGCTATCTCTATGGCCTCGTACACATCCTGTAAGTTTCCATACGGGCTTATCCGTATCTTCAAATTCACCTACCTTAATAAGCTCTTTACCTATACTAATAACGTTGTATTGAGTATTATGATCTAACAAAGGAATTCTAGTGATTCCAGGGCGAAAGAGTTGCGAAGGCCTTTCTGTGCCTTCAGCTGGACGAAAATAAAGCGTTTTATCCTTTGTCCCTATGGCTTTCTCTAATGTCCCCTCACCCCATGTGGCCAAACGTGAGTCTGGACCAGATGCTCCCGCAACGTATTCACGATCATTTAACCCAATACCACCAGACACATAATGCAAATCCAATGCGAGTCCTTTTTCACTAAGGTAATTAGAATACTTTTTTAAGTCATCTTCTCCTCTTGGAAAAATATTAGTGTTAACTTCAACTGTAGATTTTTTTCTAGTCCAATATTCTCCACGCCAAATCCATGGCATAAGGTAGACTCCTGGAAAGCCACCTTTCTCAGCATAATCAGCTAGAGTATAAAGCTCTTCTAGTGTTTCAGCTTCTGCAGCCAGTGTTCCATACCAACCACCATAACGGCTACGATTTTTTAAAGCTTGATAGTACTCATCTATCCATTTTTTTGCTCTTTCATAAGTCCACTCTCCATCTATTTTTGGGTGTGCTAAACCTTGCTCAGCCCAAATATGCGTAATAATATCATCTTCCTCATCTTCAGAATTAAAATAATAGACAGCAAAACCACCATAACCATAATCTTCCTCATATTGCCACAAACACGGCCACTCAACCTGTACATTTTTAGCTCTTTGTTCTTTTGTGGTGGTCATGTAGTTAAAATCAAAAGCACGAAAGTTACTAGTATTAGTATTAAGTGCAAATTTTAAAGCTATATTAGCATTACTAGGAATACCCTCTGTCTTTTTTAAATGAAAAGCTATATACTTAGGGTGCTGCTTAATTTCAAAAACAACTAATGGCGTCAAATTACTTTTACCTTTAATTTCAGGACGAGCAGTCATCAAACCTTTTTCCTTATCGTAGGTAAGATCACTAAGAATGATTTTTTTATCATGCCCTGCAATTTCTAAATAAAATCCTTCACCAGGAGTTTTTTGATTCAGTAGTTCTCTATCTCTCCCATCACCCTTGAGGACTAGTGATTTAGGAAAACCGTCTGCAGACAAAGTCAAAGAAAACTCTTCTGTCTCTAAAAAGACTTGTTCTTTCCCTAATAGAAAAAAATTTAAAAGTAATGAAAATGTATAAATAAGTATCGTGCGACGAATCATAATATCCTCTATTCTGCACATATACTTACATTGGTCAAACTTATCTAATCAAACGATTAAAGCTTTCATTATTCTTGACAAAAACCGACTAAAAACTAAGCTCTAACCGAACGGAAGTTATCTAAAATTGCACATATCGTTGCAAGAATGAAGCTTCCTATCTTATATTCCGTATGAAATTTGCTTTGTTTGCATATTTAATTTTCTTTATTATTAGTCCTTTACCACGCTCCATATCGAGTAGGTTTAGATGCTAATGTATTGTTATTATATTTATAAAACATAGTGATTTCGTACTAAACTCGCCGCATTAGGCATTCAATAAAATAGTATGAAAACAAAAATTATCGTCATTGGCAATGGCATGGTTGGTTATAAATTCTGCGAACGTCTTGCAGAGAAAGATATCGATAATCAATTCCAAATTACCGCCTTCTGTGAAGAACCTCGCCCTGCTTACGATCGTGTTCAACTTTCCAAATATTTTTCTGGAACTACTGCGGACGAGCTACTCTTAGCTCAAATTGATTGGTATGCTGAAAACGGCATTGAATTACATATTGGAGATAAAGCTCACAAAGTCGATCTTGCCAGCAAGACTGTTTATTCAGAACAAGGCCGCAAATTATCATATGATAAACTCATTTTTGCCACTGGTTCAGCACCTTTTGTTCCTCCTGTACCTGGTATAGAGAAAGACGGAGTCTTTGTCTATCGAACCATTGAAGATTTAGATGACACCATCGCCTACGGTAAAAAAGCCAAAAGCTGCGCTATAATTGGTGGCGGCTTACTCGGACTTGAAGCAGCTAAAGCAGCTCAAGATATGGGAGCCGAAACTCATGTTGTAGAGTTTGCTCCACGCCTCATGCCTAGGCAGCTTGATGAGGTTGGCGGTGAAATCCTCAAAGATATTATTGAATCACGTGGCATTAAAGTTCACCTCAATAAAGCGACTAAAAATATCGCAGGCGATGGCAAAGTAGAAAAAATGGAGTTTGCTGACACTAGTAGCCTAGATGTTGATATGATTGTTGTTTCCGCAGGCATTCGCCCTCGTGACGAAGTCGCCAAAGAAGCAGGACTAGAAATAGGTGAACGTGGAGGAATTTTAGTTAATGATAATCTTCAAACCAGCGATCCTGATGTCTATGCCATTGGTGAATGTGCGTTATATAATAAAATGATTTATGGACTGGTAGCTCCAGGCTATCAAATGGCAGACGTCGTCGCTGAACAGCTTGTCGGCAGATCAGCCAGCTTTACTGGGGCGGACATGTCTACTAAATTAAAGCTTATTGGCACAGATGTTGCTAGTTTTGGAGATATTGAACCAAAAATACCTCATAAAAACATCACGATTAACGATCCTGTTGCTGGTATTTACAAAAATCTGTTTATTTCAGAAAATGGAGAAAAACTTCTAGGAGGAATTTTAGTTGGCGATGCAGATGCCTATGGAACATTACTCCAAATGTATCAAAATGATATGAAGCTTCCAGCTGAACCTATTCAGCTGATTCTTCCTTCTGGTGATGGAGTCGTAGCTTCTGGTACTAATATTTTAGATTTTCCTGATACTGCCCAAATTTGCTCTTGTGAAAATGTGACAAAAGGTGACATCTGCCAAGTCATCGACGATGGAGCTCAATCTATTAGCGATATCAAATCAGCAACTAAGGCCTGCACAGGCTGCGGTGGTTGCACTCAACTTGTAACTGATCTCTTTAAAGCCAAGCTCAAAGAAGCGGGTATCGAAGTCAACAACAATGTATGCGAGCACTTTGATATGACTCGTCAAGATATGTATCAAACTATTCGCGCTACGGGCATCCAAACCTACAATGAATTCTTAGGTAGACATGGCAAAGGCACCGAAGGTTGCGAAACCTGCAAGCCTGCAGTTGCATCTATTCTCGCTTCTACATGGAACAAGCCAATTTTAGAGCAACCACACATTCTTGATACTAATGACGCGTTCTTGGCTAATATCCAAAAAGATGGCACTTATTCAGTTATTCCACGTGTACCAGGCGGAGAAATTACTCCTGATCAAATTATTGTCATTGGTCAAGTCGCAAAAAAATACAACCTCTACAGTAAAATCACAGGAGGTCAACGCATCGATTTACTAGGTGCTAAACTTGGAGATTTACCAGATATATGGAGAGAGCTTATCGCTGCAGGCTTTGAATCAGGTCACGCCTATGCCAAATCTCTACGTACCATTAAATCATGCGTAGGCTCAACGTGGTGTCGTTTTGGTGTGCAAGACTCAACCAGTCTAGCCATTAAACTTGAGCTACGTTATCGTGGTATCCGCTCTCCACATAAACTTAAATCAGCTGTTAGTGGTTGTACCCGCGAATGTGCCGAAGCACAGAGCAAAGACTTTGGTATTATTGCTACTGAAAAAGGCTGGAATCTTTATGTTTGTGGTAATGGAGGTATCAAACCTCGTCACGCTGACTTACTTGCCAGTGATTTAGACGAAGCTACTCTTATTAAGTACATCGATATTTTCCTCATGTATTATATCAAAACTGCAGATAAACTCATGCGTACATCTACATGGATGGATCAACTCGAAGGTGGGCTTGATCATCTCAAAGAAGTGGTTATCAATAATAGCCTAGGTATCAATGAAGAACTCGAAGAGCAAATGGCGCATCTCGTAAATACTTACGAATGTGAGTGGCAAAACACCCTCGCTGATCCAGAGAAACTTAAACGTTTCAATCACTTTGTTAATACAGATGATGATGATGAAACTGTAGTCTTTGCTCAACAACGCACTCAAATTAGGCCTGTAGATGATAGTGAAAGAGCCCAAAGTAACGCTATCAAATCTTAACTACAACTTTTAAAACTACCAACTAAACAAATTTATGAGTAACGAATGGATTCCTGTAGGAAAAACTAGTGACTTTACTGCCGATTTAGGCGGTTGTGTCAAAGTCAAAGATGAACAAATTGCCGTGTATAACGTCAAAGAAAAAACAGAATGGTACGCTGTGCAAAACCTCTGTCCACATGATAACCGCATGGTTCTCTCTCGTGGTATTTTAGGTGATTGCGATGGCGATGGAGGCTTTAAAGTAGCCTGTCCATTGCACAAGCATAATTTCAATATTAAAACTGGTGAGCATATCAGTGAGGGTGACGTATGTGATCTCAAGACTTATCCAGTCAAAATCGAAGACGACACCGTTTATTTACAAGTTTAATACTTATGTTAGATTAAGAGATTTAGGTGTTTAATACTTGCTGCTCAAGTAATTTTGAACCTAGTGGCCTAATACCTCTTAATTTATCAATCCATTTGCTGTTTACTTTGCTTACCTTATGAAAACTACCGCACGCAGTACTTGTTCTTATTGTGGTGTAGGTTGTGGTGTCAAAGTAGAACTAGATTCACAAGGCCACCTACAGCTTACAGGTGACGAGCAAAACCCTGCCAACTATGGCAAGCTCTGTAGCAAAGGCATGAACTTGCATCATGTCGCTATGGATACCACTGATCGTATCCTTCAGCCAAAATGGCGCAAAAACCGTGATCAAGACTTTCAAGATACTAGTTGGATAGAATCGATTAGCTATGCTGCTGATAAGTTTAAATCTATTATTGCAGAGCATGGACCTGACTCAGTAGGTCTTTACCTCTCTGGGCAAATGCTCATCGAGGAATACTACATAGCCAACAAACTCACCAAAGGTTTTCTAGGCACCAACAATGTAGATACAAATTCACGTCTGTGCATGAGCTCAGCCGTCGTTGCCTACAAAAAAAGCATAGGTGAAGATGCTCCGCCTATTTCCTACGCTGATATTGAATCTTGTGACTGTTTCTTTATCTCTGGCGCCAACCCTGCTTGGTGTCACCCTATCTTGTTTAGACGCATTGAAGCACGCAAAGCAGCTAATCCTAATGTTAAAATTATTGTTGTAGATCCTCGTAAAACTCAATCTGCACAAGACGCTGATTTGTTTTTGCAAATTAATCCTGGTACCGACATCTACCTAACCAATGCAATAGCAAAACTCCTCATTGAACAAGGTTATTCAGATGAAGAATTTCTTGCCGCTCACGTAAATAATGTAGATGATCTCAAGAGCTTCTTAGCAAAAGTTGATACCCAAGAAGCTGCTGACATCTGTGGTATTCCACACGAGCAAATTCAGCAAGCCGTCACTATGATTGGTGAGGCCAAAACCCTTCTCACCATGTGGGCCATGGGACTCAATCAAAGTATTATAGGAGTTAATAAAAACCTCTCTCTTATCAATCTCAATCTTATTACAGGGAGAATTGGCAAAGAAGGTAGCGGACCTTTCTCACTCACAGGGCAACCTGACGCTATGGGAGGTCGAGAAGTTGGAGGCCTAGCCAATATGCTGGCGGCGCACCGTGAACTCTCCAACCCTGAGCACATCAAAGAAGTCGCAGATTTTTGGGGAGTCAAAACCCTCTCTGACAAACCAGGTTTCACCGCTACAGAAATGGTCGAAGCCATGGAATCAGGCAAACTCAAAGCGATTTGGATTATCTGTACCAATCCATTGGTCAGCTTACCTAACCTTGAGCGTGTGGAAAAAGCATTTAGCAAAGCCGAATTTGTCATGGTCTCTGAAATATCTAACCGTTCAGACACCATTAAATTTGCCGATGTCGTACTCCCTGCTGCTGCATGGCTGGAAAAAGAAGGCACCATGACCAATTCAGACAGACGCATGACCTACCTTCCTAAGGTCATCCAAGCCCCAGGTTCAGCCAAACCAGATGTAGAGATTATTGCTCAATTTGCTCAAGCTATGGGTTATGGGCATGCCTTTAGCTACAGCAAGTCAGAAGAAATCTTTAACGAACATCGCGCACTCACTAAAGGCACCAACATTGATATCACAGGTGTAACTTACGACCGTCTCAAGCAAGCTTCTATTCAGTGGCCTTGTCCAGAAGAGAATCATCCAGGTACGCCACGCTTATTTTCTAATCATCAATTTTGGACACCTAATGGCAAGGCTAATGTCTATGCCGTTGAGCCAGAGAACCAATCTGACCCTACTACAGAGGAGTTCCCCCTCGTTCTTACTACTGGACGTATCCGTGACCAGTGGCACACCATGACCAAAACCGGCAAAGTCAACAAACTCAACCAACATATCTCAGAGCCCTACCTTGAGATTCACCCTAATGATGCCGCAGCATTAGACATTGCAGAAGGCGAGCTCGTGCAAATCATCAACCCTGATTCTCAATCCAAGATTAAAGCTACGATTACCGATAGTATCAAACAAGGGACTGTATTTGCTCCGATGCATTGGGGCCGTATATTTAACTCTATCGAAGCGCGTGCTAATAACCTCACTACCTTCAAAGTCGACCCTACTTCTAAAGAGCCTGATTTCAAATTCTCAGCGGTCAAGGTTAGTAAAATCACCCAAGAACCTAAGAAAATCATCATTGTTGGTGCAGGAGCGTCCTGTCTCGAATTTATTCATAGCTACCGCGCCATGAATGCCCAAGACGAGATTCATGTGTTCGCCAAAGAACCACATCTATTCTACAACCGTATTCTTCTACCTGACTATATTAACGAGGACAAGAGCTGGGACTCCCTGCTCTCGAGTAATGACGAGGAACTCGCCTCACTCAATATCCATTTCCACCAAGGCACCGCAATCGATACCATCGACAAAGATACGCGCCACATCACTGACAGCAACGGCACGACTCACAGCTATGACAAGCTCATCCTTGCCACAGGCAGTAGACCTGCTCAGCCGATGCCTGTACCAGAAAATATGCAAGGTATCTTTGGGCTACGCACCAAACAAGACGCTGATGCTATTATGGCTTACCTCAAAGCGGGAGAAACTGCCACGATTGTGGGTGGCGGATTGCTCGGTCTCGAACTGGCAGGCGCACTCAACTCTATTGGTATCAAGGTCACTATTTTACAACGCTCAAATAGCCTCATGCGTGGACAACTTGACGCACTTGGTGCCGAAATCCTCCACGAAGAAGTCGAAAACAGAGGCATTAAAGTTCTATTCGACGAAGAAGTCGAGCGCATCGAAGACAAGCAAGGCGACGGCAAGGTTGACAACCTCGTACTCAAGAGCGGCAAGCAACTTCCCACCAAAGGACTCTTCTTTGCCGCAGGTATCAAGCCTAATATCGAAATTGCAATAAATGCAGGCATCGATTACGGAAGAGGCGTACAGGTCAACGACCAACTCCAAACCTCAGACCCGTATATCTATGCTATGGGCGAGATAGCCGAGCACCGTGAACTCACCTACGGCACCACTCCAGCAGCCCAAGATCAGGCACGCATTCTCGCACGCAGTCTCAACGGTGACATCTACGCTCACTACGAAGGTTCATTGAGTTTTAATGTTCTTAAAATCCCTCAACTCGAACTCTGCAGTATCGGCATCATCGATAAACCAGAGGGCAAAGAATACCAGGAAATCACCATGCTCGACAGGCATAGTAATTACTACAAAAAATGCATTCTCAAACATGATCGCCTCATCGGCGCTATCCTCATCGGTGACAAAAGCGAATTTTCCGAATTCAAAACCCTCATCGAACAAGGGCTAGAACTCGCAGACAAACGTCAAACCCTCCTACGAGGAGGTGGCAAACCAGCTGAGCAAGCTATCGGCCCTATCATCTGCTCATGTAACAATGTCGGCGAGGGTAATATCACTAACGCGATTGCCAAGGGCTGCGACCAATTTGAAGAGTTGTGCAGTCTGACTAATGCGGGGACTGGGTGTGGGTCGTGTCGACCAGAAGTCCAGAAGATTTTATCCGGGTTGGTGCAAACGGCTAATGAAGCTGAATTTTAGCTTATTATCATTAGCGAGTGGTGAGTTGTATCTCACTGGTTAGGCAGAGCTTATCTAACACCCTACGCCACGTTCTTAGCGGCGACAGCAGTAACTCTTTTACAGCTGCGCCTCAAGAGCCTAGCCGTAGTGCACCAGCTAAGCTCTTACAAGGTAGGTAGAGTTTATATAACGAGCCTTTTAGCGATAATGTGTGGATTTAAAACTTTCGCGGTGCTCGAGAATTTTTTTATTCACTGCGCGCCACGATTTTCTGCATCGCACACTTTCTCATCTAAAATCCCTCGTTGTTTAGCATTGTGTTAAGATTCATATTTGTATATATTTTTTGTATGTCAAACATATTACAATTAATCTTGTTTTCAATTTTTAGCTTAGCTCTTTTTAGTTGCTCTGCTAATCTGGGATTTAAGCCTGAAACAACGATTAGCGGCTTTGATCAAAGTAAGACTGTCTACATTAGGCCTCATGGAAATTTAGTAAATAATGCTTGGAGCTTGAGTGAACAAGGAAGCTCTTTAGGCGCAGAATGGAGTGAGTCTAATGGAAATAGAGCTTTGCTTCATTTAAAAATTGCAGGTAGCGAGTATTTTGGGATTACCAAATTGCACCTAAATATTGATGGTGTTAAATCTAGCTTAAAAGCTAATGGTGTAACAGACTTTGAAATCAATTCATTATCATTAAAAACCTCTTCTCAAAGCTTTGCTACTGATTTAAAAACGATTGAGAATTTAGCCTATGCTAAAAATGCTTGGCTCAGAATATTTACAACTGATGGCTATTTAGAGAATGCAGTAGTAAAAGACGGCGTTGGAGGCAAATCCTACTATGCACTGCAAAGGTTTATGGATGAAGTAAAAAAATAAATACTTTACTTATCTAACACCCTACGCCACGTTCTTAGCGGCGACAGCAGTAATTCTTCAGGTTTTTCTAGCTATTTGACACTCCTACAAATCGAGAGCCTTTTTGAGGAGGTTGAGTGACTCTGTTGAGTAGTTGAGCTTGAGGGCAGCTTGGTTGCCTTTGGCTGACATTTTTTTCCAAGTTCTACGGATTATATTGAGAAGTTTTTCTTCGTCTTTGGCAATGTCACCTGTAGCAAACTCCACAAAATTGTATTGAAGGAAGACGAGGCAGATAATATCCTCGAGCGTTTGGGTGTCTGCGTGAGTTTTAAGGTGCTTTTTAGATAGAATCAACTGCACTTGCTCTATCTCATCAGTGCTATAGCCTACTTGTTGCATAAGTAGCCCTATTTGCTGTGCATGGTAGCCCTTGAGGTAAGTGCGCCATTGCAAATAACCACTCCTACCTAAGGGGTAACTACTGCGTGGCACTTTCCAACGGTAGATATGCTGAGCACGCACTGCAATTGATAACGACTCACTCGCCTCTGGCTCAAACACCTCCAAAGCTTGCGACATACGTAAACCATAAAGATAACGTTTAGGGTGCGCCTCGCCCTGCCACTCTTCAAACTCAATATCTTCGCTATTTGCCTTATCTATTAATCTAACGATAGCCTGATAGCGCTCTGATTGTTTGAACTGATTTTCCTCTCTAAAATCTACCGACTTCTCCATGGCTTAAAGACTAACAAGAAACAAGCACTGTGTCAAAAAGACAAGAGCTTATATTAGTATAATTTTAGCAAACAAAAAATTAGTGAACCTGAGTACTTAGAAAGTCTTGGATAGCTGCAATTACCTGTGGGTGATGCTCAGAGAAACTGTGATCAGCATCTTCTATCACTACATGTTTTTTAGCGCCTTTGAGTTGTTGGTACAGCTGCTCACTATCTACTGGTAATACGACATCATCCTCGCTGCCATGAATCATTAACCATGGTATTTCCACTTGCTCTACAGCAGGAAGTACCGTTCTAATCTGGGTTAAGTCATCAACAAAAGTCTGAGTTAAAGGATAATTAGCATCATCCCACATATAACTATCATCTGGTACTTGGTTACCAAACTCTGTTTCACAAAATACTTGGGTATTAACCATTCCTGCCAGTGAAACCATCGCCACTATATCTCCAAGCTTATCCTCAGCGACAACTAGGGCACCTACAGCAGCACCCATAGAATGCCCAATATAGATAATTTTCTGATAATCTTTTGTAAAATGTTGGATTAAAGCCTTCAAATCAGAGACCTCCTTGCTAATACACATATCTTTATAGCTGCCTTGAGAATCACCATTACCCGAATAAGAAAACCTCACACAATTCCAGCCTTTCTCGGCCAACCCATGAGCGACTGCTACAACGAGCTCTCTATTTTTGTCCCCTGTAAGACCATGCCCTATAAGGACTAGCGTGTCTTTATTAGTTGGCAGGTTTGCTGAGTGAAAACTATAATCTAAGACCTCTCCCTGTGAATTTACTATTTTTTGCATCATAACTAATTAAGTGCTCTACTTATATCAACTAAGACGTGTAGCGACCTTTAAACGTAAGCTCAGCCACTGCGGATTTATCTAAATGCCCTAGCCCTATCTGCACTAATTTATCATATTGAGCTTGAGTCGCTTTGGATAACGGTACCTCTAAATCACAAATATCAGCTAAATTATTAGCAATACTGCTATCCTTGGCAGCGTGTTCACATGAAAAATAACACTCATGATCTCTAATTTGCATATCTTCAGCATCAGTTTCTAATACCCTAGAAGCGGCTCCAGTTTGTGAAAAGACTTTTCTAAGCATAGCTATATCTAAGCCTAATGCATCTCCCAATCCTAAACCTTCTGCTAAAGCTGCTGTATTAATATTCATCACCATATTTACCAGGGCTTTGACCTTGGCCGCTGAACCCATCTCGCCTACATACTGTAAATCTTTAGACAACGCATTTAGTAATGGCTGTTGCGCCTCAAATACGGCTTTATCTCCCCCCACCATCAAATAGAGTGTGCCTTGACGTGCTTGATCAATACTTGATGCCATAGCGGCTTCTAAGCAATATGCGCCTGCCTGCTGCACAGACTTATCAATCTCCTGCTGAATAGACGGGCTTAATGTCGCGCAGTTAATAAATGTCTTACCTGCTGCACCCACCAATAAAGAGTCGATTTTTTGACCCTGCTCATGATGATAAATCTGTTGCATTGCTGCATCATTGGTTACCACAGTAATAATCACGTCAGCAGCGGCAGTCACGCTGGCTAAACTTGTGACAGGCTGTATAGATAATTCGTGGCTCAGCGATTCAGCAACACTCTTATTTACATCATAGACAGCGACCACCTCGTAATCAATATCTACCAAATGACGCGCCATGTTAGCGCCCATTTTGCCCACTCCTACAAATCCTATTTTTGGCTTCATGGAAATATTTTTAGCCAAGTAATGTTATTAAGTCAATGAACAACGAAAAACTCTATTAAAACCATTTATTACTCTAACTAGTTAGGCTAACGGTCATGACGAGGGTTATAATGAATGGCATTAAACGTACGACGACGTTTAGCTTGTTTGTTGTTATGGGGTGGAGTTTTTTTATCACGGCTGTGATATGCTTACGCCTGTATTTTAAATTATGGCTAACTGTGGTTTTATCTAAGAAACTTCTACGCATTTAATAGTTTTGTTGTGTTGTTACCTATTATAGCGTCTAATAATTGATTTAACGTCTATTTTTTGTTTTTTTAACCATTGATTAATAAAATAAGCCCTGCTTACATTCATTATGTAAGCAGGGCTTAAGGGGTACTTCTTATCAATAACCTTTAATCTATATGATTAATAAACAAAGTTGAGTTCAGCTGAGATCATTTTTCTGTCTCCATTGCCGTAAGCTATAGTAGAATCATCACCACTGTAGTTCCCGTATTTAGTTAAAAACTTGATGCTTTTACTAATAGGGTACACAGCCACAAAATCTATTTCTGTACCTAGCTCTTCACCTGCTTCTGTTTCAAATTGGTGGTAGATTGCTTTAAGAGATAGACCATTCCCAATTGGGAGTTTATATCCAACACTTGCGCTTTGATCCACTAGACCTGATGTCAAACCTCCTGAAGCACTAGCACCTAAGAATTGGTCAGCAAAACCATTAAACTTGTGTAGTGTAGCTAATGGAGTCGTAAAGCCTGTTGCTCCATTACCTCCAAGTACTTCATAACCAAGTCCAAATGTGAATCCTGCAATTTTAGTATTAAGCTGTAAGTCATAGTAGCTATTATCTAAATCTCTACCTGACGGTGATGAGCTATTGTCTGTCTGAGTAGCAACTGAAGCAACATAACCAAACGCTTGGTCAGCAAGAGAGAATTTACCTTTTGCTGTAAAACCAAGAGTATCTGTTGATTTAGCTGCTGGATTTCCATCAAATTGTAAGCTGTAACCAAAGCCTTGCAAGGTTAAGTTGTCATTGATTTTGCTAGTTGCATTAACAATATAGCCCTCTAAGCTTGATGTTTTGCCAAGGACATTGTTTTGCCCTTCTAGAAAAGCTAATTTTAAATCAACACCTGGGATAAAGCTCGTGTTGGATGTGATAGCATCAAATGTTTGGATATTTTGTCTCCAACCTACGTGACCAATAAAACGGTGATTATCAAGAGCGTAGACTTGACGACCAAATTTAACGTCATAGTTCTCCGCTGTGTATGACCCCCAAAATTGGTTAAGTTCAGTTACTAGTGGATCAGCAGGGTGGTGAGTCTCTTGAGATAAGCTACTGACGTCTTCCATTTCAATCATCGCTTTAAAGCCATTATACTCACCCGTAGTAAATCCAACACGAGTACGTAGAGTCAGTGCATCAAGGTTTGAACCTGATCTCACCTCTAGGCCTTCATAGCGTAAACGTGCATTAATATTTACTTTGCCTTCATCCATCATTTGCTCAAAAGCTGATTTGACTTGTTCTGTTCCTGCAGAAGCAATACCTGCAGTTAATAGTGCCATTGAGGCTATTTTAGTTATTTTCATATTCATTATTGTTTATGTTAGTAATAAGCTACTCTGTAAGCGATATGCTTACGCTTTCACTCTCGCTTCCTTTTCCTTCTCACAATTTTCTAGAAAAGAAAGAAGTCTTTCTCGATACCCAAAGTACTTGTCTTCAAGCATCATTTGTTGCCTATGGCGCGGACGCTCATAGTCAATTTCTAAAATTTCGCCCACTTTAGCTTGTGGACCATTAGTCATCATGCAAATCTTGTCTGACATATAGACAGCTTCATCAATGTCGTGGGTAATCATCATGGTAGTGATTTTTTCCTTAGCTAGGATATTGACTATCACATCTTGCAAATCCATGCGAGTCAACGAATCTAAGCGCCCAAATGGCTCATCAAGAAGCAGCATATTAGGCTTAAGGGCGATGGCTCTTGCTATACCTACACGTTGCTGCATGCCTCCTGACATTTCTTTGGGAAACTTATACATAGAATCCTGAAGCTCTACAGCGCTGAGACTGTATTCAACTATCTGCTTGCGTTCTTGCTCACTGACGTGAGCGTAGCATTTATTAACTCCCAGCATCACATTATCAAAAGCAGTCAACCATGGTAATAGACAAGGTGATTGAAATACCACAGCTCTATCAGGGCCTGAACCAGGAATCTCACGGCCAGCTACAATGATACTGCCCTCTGAACTTGGAATTAAGCCTGCCACCATATTAAGTACAGTTGATTTTCCACAACCTGAGTGCCCAATCACGCTCATGAACTCGCCCTTAGGAATCCTAAGGTTAAAGCCGTCTACTACACGAATAGCTTCACCAAACGGGTTTGGATAGGCCTTAACTAAATCAAAAATATCAACATATTTATCACTCATAATATTTATACTTGGACATTTTTAGAAAGAGGCTTACTTAGATCAAGAGGCTGAACATCTGGCATCTCAATTTCAATTTTAGCTTTAGACTTTTTGGTTTCATCATTAAGACCAATAAGGTAGTTCGTGACATCTAACTTGAGTTTTTTATACGTATCGTTATTGTTAACTTCTGCACGGTTACGCGGCCTATCTATCTCGACTAAAAATGGATCAGCGAGAGTTGCCTCTGGTCCAATAGTTAGAGGAATAATTCTGTCTGCCATAAATAACGCTTCTTCAACGTCATTGGTGATCATCACCACAGTACGCTTGTCATTCTCCCAAATACGAATAATCTCATCTTGGATATTAGCACGGGTTAATGCATCCAGAGCACTCAAAGGCTCATCGAGCAAGAGGACTTCTGGTTGCATCGCCAAGGTACGAGCTAAAGACGCACGCTGACGCATCCCCCCTGAAAGCTCTGCAGGTGTTTTTTTGAGTGCTGGAGTAAGACTAACCATGCCTACGTAACGCTCTACATGCTCAACCAGTTCTTTACCTTTGAGTTTAGGTAAGGCTTGGCGTACAGCGAGTTCGATATTTTCATAAACTGTAAGCCAGGGTAGTAAAGAATAGTTTTGGAACATAATGCCCAGGCGCGGTGAAGGCTCTTTAATCACTTTGCCACCTATGGTTACTTGCCCTTTATCTGGTTGAGTAAGCCCGGCCAAGAGGGAGATTAAGGTTGATTTGCCAGCTCCAGAAAAACCAATAATGGCGACAAACTCATTTTCTTTCACTGATAGATTAATATCTTTTAACACCTCAGTTCTGTTATCATAAGGCCCAAAGCCTAGTGATACGTTTTTCATTTCAAGAAATGACATCATCATAAATTTTAATTGAAGTTATACAGAAGCCCCTGAGTCATCAAATGACACAATACGTTGTAGTACAATCATCACTCTATCGAGAATAAAACCAATGATTCCTATTACAAAACAAGCAAACATGATATTAGCAAAAGTTAGTGAAGATCCATTCTGATACTCGTCCCATACAAACTTACCAAGACCATCTGATGATGAAAGTGCTTCCGCAGCAATTAATACCATCCAACCAACACCCATTGATATACGTAAACCAGCAAAGATAAGTGGCAAGGCAGAAGGAATGATAATCTTAGTCAAACGTTCCCAGAAATTAAGGCGTAAAACACGAGCCACATTTACATGGTCTGGATCAAGTGAGCACACACCTAGAGCAGTATTCACAAGTGATGGCCACAAGGCACACATAGCCACTGTGCATGCGGAGAAAACCATAGCAGGATTCACACCTAAAGTTTGCACCCAGGGAATATTAGACGCAGCTACAAATAAAGGGTGCGTGTCTGGATTGGGAAAGAAAGCTCCTACAATAATTTGAAAGATAAGTAGCCAAACCACTGGTGAAACAGGCTTAAATATAGCAATAATTGGCGTCATGCACGCCATGAAAACTTTATTCAACCCACAAAGAATACCTAGTGGAATACCAATGATAACTGCAAGTAAGAAGCCAACAATAACAGTAAATACACTACGCTGGATATAAAGGTAAATAGTTGCTGCTGGCGCATATTTTTGGGACTCTAAGCGCTCGATAGAAAGCTCTTGCCTCACTAATCCTTTAGCTGCATTTAACACTTTGCTCTCACTCGTAGCTGTTTCAAAGCTGTCGGCTATCCCCTGCTTTTTTTCTACTGCTTCGGCTACTTTAACTGAACGGTTACGACTAGTGAGTAATTGTTCACGTGTCTTTAAAAACATAAGTGCATCAGCTTCTGAATCTACATTACTACGAGCTAGTTCAAGCGGTTCGTATTTTTCTGAACGCTTTTCATCTAATTGGTTTTTTAGGATGTCAAGTTCAGCTCGTTCAGCCTCAGTTTGCGCATCACTTTCTTTCAATAGCGCTACCAATTCACTAGGTTCTACTTGTTTATTGTAAACTTGAGTTGCCAAGGCTTTCGACTGCGCCTTACGAGCATTTGAAGCTTCTTTATATTTAGCTTTTAATGCATCGTATTTACTTTGAATAGGCTTAAGTTTAGCGTCTAACTGACTTTTGTACGCCTCTTCTTGGATTTTTAGTTCTGCCTTAAGTTCATCTACAATCGCTACTTTTTCAGCTATTAGAGCCTGAACTTCTAATAAGGTTTTTTCTCTATCTGCTCCCTCTCTTAGAAAATCTACAGTTTTAATCCCCTCTCTTTTTGCAATAAGGTGATTAATCTTTGCTGATTTTCTAATTGTTGCAGTATCCGGCACTTGACCAGATTTAGTTTTATGCTTAGGCGCAATCCAATCGGTCAATGCAAAACAGACTAAGATGAAAATAACTGGGACAATAATAAATTTACCGATAGCTCTGATTTGCTTTTGTGGCTCTTCGCCATACGCAAGCCTCACAACAGGGTCAAATACAGCAAAGCCAGATACGTCTAAGCCTTTAAGAATTTTATATTTAAGTTCCATAATTTTTTAATCAAATAGTTTATCTTAGGGACTGTTAAAAACTAGCTATACTGCTTGAATACTAAGCAAGTATATCTAACTAGCTTTCAACAATACCTCTAGTGAGTATCTGAAATAAAATATATAAGTTTATTTATGGTAGGCACTCAACAATTGCCAGCACCTACCATTAATAACACTTATTTAATAATTAGTCTTTATTACCAATTTTATGCGCATTGAGGTAACCGACAGGGTCGCGACCATCATAGGCGATTCCATCGATGAAGTCACTTGCAGGTGTGGCAGGTTTATAGCCAGCCCACTTTTGATTTGCATCAAATGCAGGCACTTCACTTGGGTCGAGGTGACCTTCTTCTACTAATAATGCTGCAGCCTCAAGATATACTTCCGGAAGATAGATTTCTTTGGCTGTTTCATGGTACCAATCAGCTGATTTTGTTTCAGTGATTTGACCCCAACGACGCATTTGCGTAAGAAACCAAACACCATCACTATACCATGGGAAACTTGCATGATTTTTAAAGAATACATTAAACTCAGGCATGAGACGCTTATCTGTCTTTTGAAAAAAGAAGTAACCAGTCATAGAGTTTTTAATCACATCAAAGTCTGCACCTACATAGTTAGGTTGTGACAAAATACGCACTGCCTCTTCTCGATTAATAAGAGTACCTGAAGCATCTACTTCATCGAGCCATTTACCTGCACGAATTAGAGCTTTTACTACAGCTAAATGTGTGTTTGGATTTTCATCTGCCCACTTTTTACTTACTCCAAATACTTTTTCTGGATTGTTTTTCCATATATCGTAGTTAGTCACAACTGGTACACCAATGCCTTTGGCTACAGCCTGCTGATTCCATGGTTCTCCTACACAATAACCGCTAATATTACCGCTCTCAAGAGTAGCTGGCATCTGCGGTGGAGGCGTTACAGAAAGCTCAACTTGAGCTCCAGTAAATCCTTTTTGGTCTTCTGAAGTATAGAAACCTGGATTAATACCACTTGCAGCTAACCAATAACGAATTTCATAGTTATGAGTTGATACAGGGAAAACCATGCCCATTTTAAGCTTTTCACCTAAATCTAGCTTCTCTTGAACCACAGGAACAAGAGCATCTGCTGTAATTGGGTGCTTAGGATTTGGCGTATCTAATGCAGGGTCATTTGCTTGCATTTTCTCCCATACTGAATTTGAAACCGTAATAGCATTACCATTCAAATCAAGGGTGTAAGCAGTCACAATATGTGCTTGTGTACCAAATCCAATGGTGGCACCAATGGGCTGACCTGATAGCATGTGCGCGCCGTCAAGCTCACCAGTTATGACATTGTCAAGGAGTTGCTTCCAATTTGGCTGAGCTATTACCTCAACTTGCAAACCTTCTTCTTCAAAAAATCCTTTTTCTTTGGCTATAACGATTGGGGCGCAATCTGTTAACTTAATAAAGCCAAATTTAAGTGAATCTTTTTCTACATCTAGCGTTTCTGCTGAAACGGTAGATACCATCATACCTAACCCGAACACTAAATTGAGCTTAGACAATTTACGTGCTGAGTTAAGCTTGCGAGTATTATATACTTTCATGCTTAGTTTTTTAGTTAGTTTTGAGCCTATGCTTATCATGAAAAATGAGCTCACATTGGCTTTTAAAACAGAATTTTTCCCTACTTTATAAACGATATGCTTATTTATTCGTTCAAATTCTTGATGAAGAGTAGTCTCGTTTTCGGAATTGTCAATTTTAAATCAGATAAAACTATTTACATAATAGTGCCACTTGCTTGCTTGAGGGTTTAGCTAAAGCGCGACGTGCGATTGACTTTTTTAATAAATAATTTAGTATCTCATTTATGCATAAACCTCTGCATCCTTATTTTAAGCTGGGTAAGATTATATTTATCATTTCCACAGTAATTCTCATATTACTTGATAGCTTTGTCGACATGGCAATTGCCAACAAATCTAATGATGCGTCTGTTTTGTTGTTAAGTTTATCTAAGATTAATTTTGTTATTTTCATCTTTGCTGCGTTATTAATGCTTATGGGTTTGTGGGAAAGTCGTCAACAAGTCGCAGACAAAGTTATCAGCAAACGCACTATAAAAATCAAAGAGCTTTCACCAGAAGACTATGAAGCTTTTGAAGCTTGGGTTGATTTAGATTTATCCCATAAACATCTGCGCAAATCATCTCAAATTAACAAATTCTTAGCTTACAAAAAAAAGCAGGAAGCTTCAGCAACCACAAAAAAGCTCTAAAGCAGGTGCTCTCAACACACTCATAAGCCATGTCTAATTGGATTAATCTAGATTATAATGCTACTACTCCTCTTGCCCCTGAGGCTTTGGAAATTATGCTACCGTATTTTACAGAGCTTTCCATTAATCCATCTTCACAGGGTAAAATAGCTAGTCAAATTAATGCAGATATCGAAAATGCTCGCTCGCAGTTAGCTAAACTTGTGGGGGTCAACTCAGATACTCTGACTTTTATGAGTGGCGCGACTGAGGCAAACCTTACTGCCATACTTAGTCACGCTTATTTTTTAAAGCCAACAACAAAAAAACCTGTCTTAGTAAGTCCCATTGAGCACAGCTCTATAATTAATAATCTTATTTTACACAAGCAAGCGTTTGAATACCTTACTGTTGATAATCAGGGTGTCGTTGACTTAATTGATTTACGCCAAAAACTTGAAACTGGTGAGTATGCTTATCTTAATTTAATGCTTGCCAATAATGAAACAGGGGTTATTCAGCCAATTGATTCAATTAATAGCCTTTTAAATGAATTCAACTTGCCTTGGCATTGTGATGTGAGCCAAGCTGCAGGAAAAATCACTCTTAATCTACCTCATTTTACCTCTATTGTTTCAGCAAGTATTTCAGCACATAAATTTCATGGCCCAAAAGGAATTGGTGCTCTATATATCAAGGCTGGTTGCGAGTTCAAGCCACTTATTTATGGTGGGGGGCAAGAATCTGACAGGAGGTCAGGCACGCAAAACGTTCCAAGTATCATAGGTATGGGGGCTGCAGCTAAATTAGCTAATGACTATTTAGATAATCACACTCAATCTGTAGAAAACTTAAGAAATAAATTTGAACAAACACTGCTAGAGCAAGTGGATAATTGCCAAGTTATTAGCCAGCAAGCTTTGCGTCTACCTAATACGTCCTATTTGATTTTTGATAACTGTGAGGGAGAAGGGCTAAAAATACTCCTGAATCACTATAAAGTCCACTGCGCTACTGGTTCAGCCTGCCTAACTGGCAAGCAAAAAGCCTCACATGTCCCTCTAGCTTTAGGTCTTAGTGAATTCCAGGCTAAATCTGCTTTGAGATTTTCTCTATCGCGTTACACCACCAAACAAGAGGTTGATCAAGCTATACCCCTTGTTGTCAAAGCTGTAAAAAAATTTCGCTCTGTTCAATCACAAACTCCATCTGTAGGCCCTGTGACTATTTACACTAATTCTTAAATACTGGATAATTAAAATAATTTCTTTATTTAAAAATAGAGTCTGCATATTGTTTGTTAAACCTTTGCTTACTTTAAAAAAATTAAATAATGAACATCAGCAAAAAAAATTATATTGCAGAAGGCAGCCAAAGACTAGTTTATCAACATCCTGACAATCCAAATCTCTGCATTAAAATTTCGAAAACCGATTCTAATGAACATTATATTAAGAGAGAAATAAAATATACTAATAAATATACGAGCCGTTTTAAATTTTTACCTCTATATCATGGGTCTATAAATACTAATTTAGGTGTAGGTCATGTATTTGATCTAGTTTGTAATAGTGACGGGGCTGTATCTAGCACTTTGCTAAAAGAAAAGCATCTCTTTAGTTCAGATCAATTAGCCGAAAAACTGCGTACCCTCTATGAGCTATTGCTTAGCAATGACATTGTGCTAAGTGATATTCATCTAGAAAATATCTTAGTTAAAAAGATAGACGGCTCTGATGAAGAATTATGGCTCGTTGACGGAGTCGGGAATTCTGACTTTATAAAGATATGTGATTTTTCTCACTTTTTTTTGAAAAAAAAGCTCATTAGAAAGTTCACTCGTTTAAGCAATGCTTTAAACCTAAAAATCTCCTTTAATTAAAAGAACTTACTCTTATTTTTTAATTTATGCTCTTATTTAAAACATCATGAGAATTATACATGCTGCTAATCTTCAATTTTGTAAAAAAGGCGCAGCTTTTTGGAACCAAGATCAAAAAATTCATCATGGTTTAATGGCCCTAGGTCATTATGTCTATACTTATTCTATAAATGATATGGCGCGCCAATTAGGTTGGTTTGGCAAACGCGATTTTGGAGTCAAACAAGCAAATCAAGCTTTGATAGAAACTTGCCTGAACATAGAGCCTGACCTACTTTTACTAGGGCATGCGCAACTTATCTCCCGAGAAACTATTGAGACTATTAAGCAGCACCTGCCCAAGCTCAAAGTCGCACTATGGTATGTGGATGCGCTGTGGATTGAAGGTAAAATCCAGCATTTACATGATAGAGCTGACCTATTTGACAGTTTATTTTGCACAACAGCAGGTGACTCTCTAACTAATATTAGTCACGGAAAATGTCGCAGTGCCTTTATCCCTAATGGGGTTCACAAAGATATTGAAAACAAACAAGCCTTTTCACAAGTACAGCATGAGCATGATTTAATTTTCATCGGTAGTGATCGAAATGACCCGCAACGTCAAGCAGACCTGAACTCCTTAAAAGAAAGTTTAGATGATTCTATCCAATTTAGCTTATTTGGCTGCTTAGGCAACCCCTCTATTTTTGGCAAAGACAAAGATAGTCTTATGCTGCATTCCAAAGCGGCGCTTAATTTGAGCCGCCATAGTGAAATGCTTTTATACAGCTCCAGTCGTGTAGCAGAAATGATGGGTAACGGACTCCTCACCTGCACACCTCGTGGAGCTGAACTTGAACAGCTCTACAGTGAAGATGAGATGCTCTATTATAGCTCTACGGAAGAGCTTTCCGAGCGTTTAGTATCATTGCTAAAAGATGACAGCTGGAAAGATATAGCTCAAGCCGGGTGGGAGCGCAATCACCGTGACTACAATGCTAAAAAAGTTGCTAAGTTTATGTTAGATTTCATCTACCAAGATGACGCATACAAAGATGTTCCATGGTCTAATTATACCTATCTAAGCTAACATTATATGAACAAAACGATTATTTGGTGGGGTAAGGGGGATGTTAATTATTCGAGAAATCGCATCATTCGCCAACAACTTGTTAAGCTTGGGCATCATATCGTTGATTTTAGTCCTTCAATTTCTGCACTTGGAGACATTCAAGCTGCATTTAGCAAATTAACTAAAAAAGCAGATTATATTTGGATTCCATGTTTTAGGCAACGTGACTTCGAAGCTGCTTATCGTTATAGTTCACATCACAATATACCCATCATCTTTGACCCTCTCATTAGCGCTTATGATAAGCAGGTTTATGAACGCAAAAAACTCAATAAAAAATCACGCAAAGCCCACCAATTACGTTACTGTGAAAATTATATGATGTCGCAATCTGAGCACATTATTGCTGACACAGCAGCTCATCGAGATTTTTTTGTTAAAGAACTTGGCGCTCAAGCAGATAAAATCACTATTATTCCAGTTTCTGCAGAGGCTGAATTATTTCAACCCCAAGCACCACAAAAAGCACAGCAAGAAGTCCTCTTCTACGGAAGCTTTGTTCCATTACAAGGAGCTGAAGTAATAGTCGAAGCAGCCAAATTAACCCCCGATATTAAATGGACACTGCTAGGCGAGGGCAAGGGCAAGGCCTCGTGCATTGAGTTAGCCAAGGGTCATGACAACATCCATTTTGAACCTTGGGTTGAGTATGATAAGCTACCTGCACGTATTGGCGAGGCTAAACTCTTATTAGGCGTTTTCGGTTATACTCCTAAAGCTAAACGGGTCATACCTAATAAAGTTTATCAATCCTTGGCTTGTGGGCGCCCCGTTGTTTCTATCGCAACTTCCGCGTATTTACACCCTACAAAACCTTTTATAGAATCTGGACTATTACAAATAGAGAATCATCCAGCTAATCTAAGTCAATCTGTGCTAGAAGTGTTTTCTAGTCATTTTGATTATGACCAAGCCTGCTCATCTGCACTCTCAACTTACGAAACTTATTACTCGCAAACTTTAGTAAAACAGCAACTTGAGTTACTATTAACTACAAAAAACTAAGCTTGCTACCATAAGCTATTTGAGCTACAACTAGAGCAATCAACTTTACCATTATGTCATACATTGCATTCATCCAAAACCTTCAAGGCTTAGACTTTGTTATTATTTTTGTTGTTTTACTCCTTTTGTTTGGAGCAAATCGCTTGCCTAAACTCGCACGTGGCATTGGGCGCAGTATGGGAGAATTCAAAAAAGCGCGTGAAGAGTTCGAAGATCAACTCATGAAAGGCGAGACAGAATCTGAGAGCCCCTTGTCTAAAAAATCATCAGATACTCAGGATAAGCAAGCTTAATCGCTACAGCCATGAAATCATGGTTTAAATCCACTCAATTAGCATTAGCCTTATGGGCTAGTGCTTTTTTTTGTCTGCCTTTTTGTGTCGCTCTTGAGACTACAAAAGGTGCTAGTAACTCGGTTACATCCAGATTAAATTCAAAAGACATTGTAACCATTATTAGTTACAATTTACAAAATTACTTTGTCGAAACAGAAGACACGGTTAAACCTCAATCACCCAAAGATTTGCAAAAAATGCAAGCTGCACACAATATTATTGTACAGCAGCATCCTCATATATTAGCTATTCAAGAAATTGGAGGACCTCAAGCGCTCCTGCACTTACAAAAGTCATTAACTCAACAAGGCTTAAATCTACCTCATGCTGTCCTTTACACAGGTATAGACACCGTGCGTCAACAAGCCCTCCTTTCAAAATATCCTATTGTCAGCAATAACAGCACTCCTTACTGGTCTTATAAGCTTAATGGTCAGCACTTACTCATGAATAGAGGTATTTTAGATATATCTCTACAAACGCCACTAGGGATTATACGCTGTTTAGGAGTGCATCTTAAATCTCAACGCTTTAGCTCAATTGCTCACCAAAAAGACATCAGATATCAAGAAACCTTATTACTCAAACGACATATCCAATCTATTCTCACTCAAAAGGCCAATACTAAACTGATTGTTCTTGGCGACTTTAATGACACACTCAACTCTAAACCCATCAAGCTTATAAAATCTATTAAACATCCTAAAACTGACAAAAAAGCACTCTACCCAGGCTATTCAATGACGAATAAATCTAGCCCAGACACTATCTGGACTCAATACTGGGAATACCAAGGCATTTACTCTAAATTTGATTATATTTGGGTAAGCTCAAATCTTACGCAATACTCTCCACAGTTCCAGCTCTCCGCAATCAAAGAAAGCCTTCTAGGATCAGACCATCGAGCCTGTATTCTCAAGTTATCTAGGCCCTAACCTATTTTATTCTTGATGTTCAATTCTATTTAGATATGATTTTATGTAACTATTATGAATGTTTTATTACCTACAACTAAATTAAAATCTGGTTTCACTCTTATTGAAATCATGGTCGTTATCGCTATTATTGCTGCTCTTGCGAGTATGGGAACACCTATGGCGCTTAAGCAAATGAAGAAAAAAGACTTGCTAACTGGAACTAATAACGGAAGACAGATTTACCTTGCTATGTCTGATTTTGAGCAAGATTTTGGCTCATTTCCCGACGATTATACAGCCACTCGCGACCCTGATCTTGCTGACTTTACTGGTGATGACGCTAACGTCTATTTAGGTCAGCTTATCGAGGCCGGCATCCTTGACGATGAAAAAATATTTGCCCTCAAAGGTGGTGCTTCTGTTAAAGGCGCGCCTGACAACAATATTTCCGAAGGTAATGTTTTGACAGCTGGGGAAAACGGGTTTTCTTATATTATGAAAGAAGAAGGTGTTTCATTTAGTACCTCAGATAAGAGCTCTATTCCTATACTTGCAGGAGCCATGGATCATAAAGATCCAAGTAAAAATAAATTTAATTATTCTGTATTTGGCGGCAAGGCTCTTATTATTCGAGTCGACGGTAGTGCAACTCAAGAAAGAGTTAGTAAGAAAAGCAATGAAGTCGTATTGGATGGAAAATCTCTCTTTGATCCAGCTGAAGATGGCATCTGGGAGGGTTACGCTCCTTATGTGTATCTCCCTAAGTAATTATTTAGGTATTTATTCTTTATTAAAACTGTAAAAAGCTGGCATATGTCAGCTTTTTACAGTTTTAATAGTACACGCATTTAGCAACTAAAACTTTTATTTATCTTCTCTTAAGCAAAAAAATTTACTATCAACGTTTTATCAACTCAACCTTATACTAATATATGAAATTAACACTAACTCGTCATCTAAGTCTTTCTCTAGCTATTCTTAGCTCTAGCTATTTACTAGCAGAAGAGCCTATTAATAAAACCTTTTATGGTATTGGTTTTTACAATACTCAAGGTTTGGTTGAGCAATTTGCACAAATGGGCATTGGCGCTGAAGATTTTGACAAAGAAGCCTTCATCGCAGGCATCCAAGACGCTCTCGCCGAGGTAGACAGCAAGGTTAGCCAAGAAGAGTTCCAAGTGGCTATCCAAGAATTAGACGCTAAAGCTGCTGCGCATACAGAAAAACAAGCCGCAGCTAATTTAATCACTGCAGAAGCTTTTCTCGCTGAAAACGCTAAAAAAGAAGGTGTTATTAGTACTGAAAGCAAGCTTCAATACGAAGTCATCACCAAAGGAGAAGGGCGTACTTATGATAAAGCTGCAGATGGACAAGCTGCTCAGTTCAAAGTTGCCTACAAAGGCACACTCATTGATGGCACTGTTTTTGACCAGAGTCCTGAGGGTGAGCCCGTTAATTTTAACCTCGGTGTAATCCCTGGATTCAAAGAAGCTCTAACTACTATGCCTATAGGATCAAAATGGAAACTCTACCTCCACCCTGATATTGCTTATGGGGCTCAAGCTATTAGTCCTGAAATCCAAGCAAATACAGCTCTTATTTTTGAATTAGAACTCCTAGATATCACCAATCCTCACTAATGTTAAAAACATTTATTAAATTATCCCTTATTCTTCCCAGCTTGTTTTTGATAAGCTGTGGGAGTTTAAGTTATACTGAGCGTTTAAAAAGCAAAGAGCAAAAAAATAAGCTCAATACAACTATGCCTACTCAGTCTGAAGAAAAATCAACCCTCCCTACAACTTTAGATGCCCCTAAAAAACCTGTGCAAAATGAACTTATTTTGCCAGATTTGGCTCTAGACTCAGGAGGATTAATATCGCTGTAATATATTTCTCATTTTGAATTTAAAAAAATCTTGACTCATTTTTTTAATAAGATATAAACACAGCTCCAACTGGAAGGAGTAGTAGCTCAGTTGGTTAGAGCGCCGGCCTGTCACGCCGGAGGTCGCGGGTTCAAGTCCCGTCTACTCCGCCACTGGTAACCCACTTTCAATACCTATTGAAATGTGGGTTTTTTTGTGCTTACACCTTTGAAAATGCGTAGCAACAGAAGTATCAAAATAACCGAATTTGGATAACCATTAAAAAAGAGCATAGAAAAATTTTATGCTTTCATTTATTTAACATCCAAACATTTTCATTGTTCCCATGCCTGAGTTACCCGAAGTTGAAACAACTCTAAGAGGAATCACGCCTCATTTACTCAATCAATCCATTAAAAAAGTTAGTATTTATCAAGCCCAATTACGTTGGCTCATACCTGATTTAGTTTCTCAACTTCTAGATGTCATAGTGATTGGCTTAGAGCGCCGAGCTAAATACCTGCTCATTCATTTAAATAACGAACAAACCCTAATTATCCATCTGGGTATGTCGGGTAGCTTACGTTTTTGTGCGCCTAATGATGAAAGACGTAAACATGACCACGTCATTTTTCATTTAAATCAAGCCCAAGAATTACGCTATCATGATCCAAGGCGCTTTGGCTGTATCCTTATTGAACCCACTATTTCTGTATTTAAGCACCCTCTACTTAATAAGTTAGGACCAGAGCCTCTAAGTCCTGATTTTAACGCTCCTTATTTGATTGCTCTAGCTAAAAAGCGTAAAAAAGCAATTAAATCCCTTATCATGGATCAGCATATCGTCGTAGGTGTGGGCAACATCTATGCTTGTGAAGCCTTATTTATAGCTAAAATCAATCCAGGTAAGATTTGCAGCGAAGTAACCGCCAAAGATATAAAAGCTCTTGTAAACGCTATTTATGACGTTTTATCAGCTGCCATTAGCCAAGGAGGCACCACTCTTAGAGATTTTGTACAAAGCGATCATCAACCCGGTTACTTTGCTCAACAACTAAGCGTTTATGGTAGACCTCAACAACCATGCCTCATCTGTAAAACCGAAATAACGGTTATAACATTAGGGCAGCGTAGTACATTTTACTGCCCTAACTGCCAAAAGTAATGAATTATTTAAGGGACTGTTGATTCTTTTCAACTAAACTTTGATAGTTAATTTCTCCACCAAAAATATCTAAGGCGCTACCTATTGTATAATCCAACTTCCCTTGGCAAGCTTGCTCAAAAGCATCAAGCTCAGCTAAACTATGTATGCCACCTGCATAGGTAGTTGGAATAGGACTGTGCTGAGCTAAAAATTGTACTAATTCTAAGTCTGCACCTTGCTTTAGCCCTTCGACATCAGCAGCATGGACTAAAAATTCATCACAATATTCAGACAAGTCTATTAAGCTTTGGGCTGTAATAGCTAAATTTGTCAAAGTCTGCCAGCGGTTAGTTGTCACTACCCAACCTGAACCTGATTGGTGATCTCTACGGCAACTCAAATCTATCACTAGCTTATCCTTACCTACTAACTCGCTGAGCTTTATTAAATGATTACGATTCAGTTCTGCTCCATTGAATAATACAGAAGTCACGATAACTTTACTTGCACCTTGCTCAAGCCAATAGCGTGCATTTTCTAAATTAATGCCTCCCCCTATCTGTAATGCCTTAGGCCATGCAGATAGGGCTTGTTGCGCAGCCTCTTTATTTGCTTTGTCTGAACCAAGCATGATAACATGCGCCCCATTAAGCCCATCACGTTGATACATCTTCGCATAATCTCCAGCCGATAATTCGCTGACAAAGTTTTCTTGTGCTTGATCAGCCACCAAACTACCTCCTACTATCTGTTTTACCTGTCCTTGATGAATATCTATACAGGGACGAAAAAGGCTCATCATGACAAATTAAGCCTAAGCTTTAGATGGTTCAACTAGTTCTGAGTCTGGGCTATCTTCTTCAATATCTTCTGCTTTTGCATTAGATAAAAATTGTGCCACCCATTGGAAATCTTCGCTATCTTCAAGCAGAGCTTTAACCATCATCGTAAGAGGCACCGCCATTAGCATGCCTACACCGCCCCAAATAAATCCCCAAAATAAAACTGAAATCACAACTGCTACAGTCGAAAGCCCTAGCTTTTTGCCAGTAATTAGTGGCTCTACTCCATTACCTATAGCCACATTGATTAATACATAGCCACCTAGCACTACAAAAGCTATAGTGGGGTTGAAAACTACTAAGGCTAATAAAAACGGGGGGATACTAGCCATAACCGAACCTATTACCGGTATGAAATTTAACGCAAAAGCCAAAATACCCCATAACAAAGCAAAATCTAAACCAAGAACAGCACACAGAGTTCCCGCTAAAACACCTGTTAAAGCACTCATACAGGCTTTAATAATCAAGAAATCCTGAATTTGCGCACAACCTTTGAGTAAATTATCAACCTTTGGTCCTTGGTTTTTTTTCAATAAGGCAAATTTTTGCTGAAAATCAGAGGCCTCACTAAGCATAAATATATACAAAATAATCGTCATAAACGCCACCCCAAAAAACGTGGCTACCACACCTATCACACCTTTTCCTAAATTAAAGACACCTCCACCAGCAGCAAATAATGACTCTAAATTAATATCATCAATAGCTTGCTCATAGAGTAAGGTTAGCTGTTCTTTAATTTCCTCGGTTGAGCTTTGATTCGCTTGCTCTAATTGAGGGGGTTCTGCCTGCTTATCCAAATCTACTACTAATGGGTCAGGCATCACTAATCCTTCTAATTTTTTACGCAAAGTATCACTTTTTTCAATCCATGAAACTCCTAAATCAAGGGTCTTTTCAGCTTTTTCCTTGCTGAGCTCTTTATATTTATCCAGCTTAGTTTCAAGCTCATTAATCATAAAAATACCTACTACCACGATAATAACGGACACTAAACAGCTTAAAAATACTGTTATTAATACAGCTAAACTACGCGGAACACGCTTTTTAACTAACTTACGAACTATCGGAGCCCCTATCATAGTTAACAAAAAAGCCAACAGGACAGGAGTGAAAAAAGATTGGGAAAATTTTAAAATCGTCAATACAATACAGGCGCAGGTCACCAATAATAAAATTGATAATCCAAACCGTACTGCTGATTTTTCCGAGTTCATAACTTTAATTTATGGAATACCTATAAAAATACAATCTTTTAATACAGGCTTTCACCAGTATATTTATTAAATCATCATCAAAACCTATTTAAGTTTTCTGGATAATCACCTCTACCTACCATTAATTGAAGCTTAGTTTTAATTAATTTTAAATCCTCAGCATAGGTCATTCCCATCCATGGCGATTGAGTTGCTTGAACTTCACAACTCAATTGTTTCTCTGCAATTGCTTGAGTCACTAAGCTTGGTAAATAACATTCTTGTTTTAATTGAATGGGTTCTGGTTGATCTACAAGTTGCAACCAAAAATCACTAATTTTTGCGTCTACATAATTCATAAAATCAGGATGGAAGCCCCATAAATTCATAGATACTAATGTTTGCTTGTGCAGCTCTTGACTACTTGATTTAAATGAACTTAATCCTTTAATAATCTGAGTCTCTTTATTCAAAACTATGCCCGTATGTTCATCTATACTAACAAGCTCCCCTTGTGCTGACAAGCTGCATACACCTCGATTAACCGTGCCTTGCTCTGAAAGTGTTTGCTCCAATTCATAAGCAACAATGAGCGCTTTGTCAGGTGTAAAATCAGCAAGAAGAAACTCAGCTACTTGATTAAGCGCCTGAGCACCATAAAAGTCATCAGCATTGATAATAGAAAATGGCTCTTTGATTACATGCCTAGCTACCCAGAGAGCGTGACTTGTGCCCCAAGGGCTTGTTCTATTCTTGAACTTATTAATGTAAGCATTAGGGAGGTCCTGCGTGCTTTGGTAAACAAGTTCTATATTAAAGTAAAGCTCCCAAGGAGTGACAATCTTAGCTTTAAATTCTTCTTCAAATACGTGCTGAATAATAAATATAATCTTTGTAAAGCCAGCTTTTTTAGCATCATGCAGAGTGTAATCTAACAAACATTCACCTTTTGGTCCTACTTCTGCAATTTGCTTTAAACCTCCAAATCGAGTACCCATGCCTGCAGCAAAAATAACTAAACTAATTTCTTTATTTTTCATGTATATTCAATATTTATTCGCCTACTTCGCTCCTTTAGAGAGTAGTACTGCAGGAATAGTTTTAAGTAATATGAGTAAATCTAATTTAAAACTCCAATTATCGATATAATTAAGATCTAACTTTATCCAATCTTCAAACTCTACTACATTACTGCGACCCTCAACTTGCCATGCTCCTGTAATACCCGGTTTTACACTTAATCTGCGTAAATGCCTAGGCTCTGTAAAAGCCTCAATTTCATAAGTTGGCAGGGGTCTAGGGCCAACTAGGCTCATATTGCCTACAAGCACATTAATGAGTTGAGGCAACTCATCAATACTTGTCTTACGCAAAATTTTTCCAAAAGGGAAAATACGTGGATCATGAGCTAATTTAAAAGCAGGACCATCCATGTCATTGCCATGCTCCTCTTTTAATTGATCTAACAGATCTGGAGCATTCACACTCATGGTGCGAAATTTCCACATACGAAAAGCTTTTCCATACAAACCAGACCTCTCCTGCCTAAAGAAAACAGGCCCTGGATTGGTCACTAAAATACCGAGTATAGCAAATAAACAAAATGGTAAGCTCAAGATAATAAGTACAAAAGCTGCACATCTATCAAATATTTCTTTCGTTATCTTGCTAGCTTGCCAACGAGGAGAGCTATGCAACACCAACAAAGGTTCATCACCTAAATAATCAATACTCATCGCTGATTTAAATTGGTGCAAAGAACTAGTATGCCACCAAATTTCTACACCCATAGCCGAGCAAAGATCTACTAACGGCTCAAACTCATTCAAAGTTACCTGACCACTATTAATAATAACTTTTTCAATTGGCTTAGTTTTTAATGCTTTTTCAAATAACTTAATTTGCAAAGATTCTTGAGTTGTCATCTGAACAATTTTGCCAAATAATTGAGCTTCAATCACATTGTCTTCATCTCCCTTATCTTGAATAAGTAATACTGTGTTGTCTTTATATTGGCTTTTTAACTTTTTCTTAATCAAACCAGAAGTAATAATATAGCGAATTATCAATATAAAAATACTCATCACAATTCCATTAACCATAATTAGGCGGCTTGATGCGCCTAATTGGAAAAAGAATTCTAAAATAAGACCTAATGCTAAGCTAAAAAAAGCAGCTTTAATCACGTTCCATACTACCTTTGTTAAGTGAGGTTTTAAAATATCACGATAAAAACCTAAGCAAGACAAAATAACTGGCATCCCAATGATGACTAAGCTGTACGAAGCCCAGCCATTACTTAAATCTATCTGGTTTTGACTTACTGGAATATTTATCCAGTTTGAAAAATACTGGTTAATAAAATGTATCCAAAATAACCGTAATTTAATAGCTATTAAAAAACTGAGCCAAATTAACAATATATCTACTAATTGTAAACTAACCTTTAAAAATTGTAACTGACGAAAATTCATACTTCTATCATTATTTTAAAGAGTGACTTCTATAAAATCTTCTGGAGCTTGAGATGGGATTTTAGCTAATTTCTCTAACCTAAGATCAATATAATTTAATTGTGTTTTATTAGCTTTAACCACAGAATTCCATCTCCAATAGAGGAAGTTTTTTGTACTTGCAAATGCTAATTTAGCTTGAAGTAATAAAAACTTTTCTTGAGCTAGTTGTTGAGAAGCTCCTAAAGCGATTGACCACTTTAAGCACATGCGATAATAACTCAACCTTACATTCGCTCCAAAATCACGCTTAACCACAATATTCAACAATCTAGAAAAGTACAATTGCGATTCTGCATATTGGCGCTTATTCATATGAATAGCTGCCATATTATGCAGCCCAGACTTATGGTGCGGGTCATAAGCAAGCAATCCCTCAAAGGCCTGTAAAGCTTGCGCGTAATATTGGTTTTTTAGCTCGGGATTGGTTGTTTCTAATGCTTGCGTAAAGTAAGACTTACCTAATTCATGGCCTCTTTCTACATTTGTGCCTAAAGCTTTTAAAGATTCAAGCTGAGATAGCCTCTCTTGAGTTGACGTCTCTGGCATCCAGCGGTAAGTGACATCTAACCAAGCAGATATACTCCTAGGAAAGCTAAAGGCAATAAGAATTACACTAATAATTAATAATAATACTTTAACCCACATACAGTTAATAATTTAACTTAAACTCTGCTCTTTGCGCAACCTTAATTGACCGCATGCAGCATTGATATCATGCCCTTTTTCTATACGTAACGTTGTCGTCACTCCACCTGCTATGACTTCACGCTGAAATTTTTGACAATGAGACATAGCTGGACGCTCCCATTCTAAACCCTCTACTGTATTATAAGGAATTAAATTAACTTTAGCACCAAAACGATTAGCATGCTTAGCTAATAATTTAGCCTGCTCTAAATCATCATTAATTCCTTTAATTAATATGTATTCAAAAGTAAGTCTCTGCTTTTTATGTTCTACCCACACATCTAAAGATTCAAATAACTCTTCTAATTTCCATTTTTTATTCACAGGCATAATCTGCTCACGCACTTCATCTGTGGCTCCATGCAAGGAAATAGCAAGTCGCACTTGTTGAGGATACATAGCTAACTTCTTAACCTGTGGAGCTAAACCAGAAGTCGATAACGTAATATGCCTAGCACCAATACCAATCATCCAAGGGTGCGTAATAATATCAAGAGCTTGCAGAACATTAGGCAAATTAGCCATAGGCTCGCCCATCCCCATAAAGACTAAATTGTCTATGCGTTTACCACTATGATTTTGCGCTTGCACAATCTGTTGCACAATCTCTGCGGTAGTCAAATTACGAGTCAACCCTAACAGCCCAGAAGCACAAAATTTACAACCATATGCACAACCAACTTGCGAAGAAACACACAAAGTCTGCCTACTAGATTGAACCCCTCCCTTGCCAATATTGGCAGGTATTAAAACAGATTCAACAAAGCGCCCATCTTCTAATTTAAAAAGAAACTTCTGAGTAGTATCCTTAGCTCCATTCACCTCTGCAACCTCCAAATGCTCTAAGGAAAAATCAGCTCGTAACGCCTCTCGCAATGCCAAAGGAATATTAAGCATCTCGTCATAGTCTTTAACCTGATGCTTCCATACCCATTCACAAATCTGCTTAGCACGATAAGGCTTATGACCATGCTCAGCTAACCAAGCCTCTAAGGCTGTTAAGCTTTGAGATTTAATATGTGGTGTTAATTTAGACATAAAAACATGTAACTTACTAAACAAAGAAACAGCTTAGGCTAATGAAAACCCAAGCTGCTTTTTTCACGTTCTATGAACTAATTAGTTATAGCGCTATTTTTTATTTGAGCAAGGCGTTTTGACGAGCTGTAGTAGCTACTGCTTGCCAAATTAACAAAGCTCAAATGGAAAAGAGGCTATAAATGATTAGTTGACGGCGCGTAAGCTCATCTTGGCTCTCCCCTTATCGTCAATACCGATGCATTTAGCTTTAACTATATCACCTACTTTGACTACGTCTTCCGTGTTTTCTACACGTTGATTAGCCAGTTCTGAAATATGAATTAAACCATCTTTACCTGGTATCACATTCATAAACGCGCCAAACTTAGTAGTGGATACAATTGGACCTTCATAAATTTCATCTAATTCAATCTCTTTAAACATCGCTTCAATAGCAGAAATAGCAGCATCTAAGCTTTCTTTTTTCACTGCACAAATAGTCACAATGCCACCGTCTTCAACGCTCACATCAGCACCTGACTCAGCTTGAATTGCTTTGATATTTTTACCTCCTGGCCCAATGAGCTCACCAATGCGGTTTGCATCAATTTGCATCGTGTGAATGCGTGGAGCATGCTCAGAAAGAGTGGCTGTATCAGAAATAACAGAAAGCATTTTATCAAGAACGAGTGCTCTACCTTCTTTGGCTTGATAAATAGCTTCTTCCAAAATGGTAAGCGGAATACCGGCTAACTTAAGATCAAGCTGATAACTAGTCACGCCATCTGGAGTTCCACAAAGCTTAAAGTCCATATCACCATAAAAATCTTCTGAACCAATAATATCTAACAAACGGTTATAACGAAGCATTTTACCTGATTCATCAAACTCAGTTACAAGACCAACCGAAATACCTGAAACAGGGGCTTTAAGAGGTACACCTGCACCAAGAAGAGACATAGTGCCAGCACAAACTGTAGCCATTGATGACGAGCCATTTGACTCAAGCACCTCTGAAACTGTACGTACAGCATAAGGAAAGTCCTCTTCATCAGGTATAACTGGAGCAATGGAACGCTCAGCTAGATTACCATGACCGATTTCGCGACGATTCAAGCCGCCAAAACGACCTGCTTCACCTACTGAAAATGGAGGGAAACTATAATGTAAAATAAACTGCTTGCTGTCTTCGCCACCTGCATAATTATCAAAATATTGGCGCTCATCAGCAGGAGCCAAAGTAGTTACTGCCAAAGCTTGCGTCTCACCACGAGCGAAAAGAGCTGAACCATGCACACGAGGAAGCAAACCTTCCTCAGCAAAAAGCTCACGTAAATCCTCTGGCGCACGACCATCAGCACGCTTACCTTTATCTAAAATAGAAATACGAAATGCCTTCTTCTGAAGATATTCAAAAGCTTCTTCAATAGCAAAATCTGATGTTTCTGGGAAGCGCTCCTTAATCGTAGCTTCTACTTCGTCACGAAGTGCACCTACTTTCTTAGCGCGCTCAACCTTAGAATCAGCATAAATAGCGGCTTCAATACGGTCACCAGCTACCTCATAAGCAATATCAAGCAAATCTTGCTCAGCTACTGAAACTTTGTATTCACGAGTCTCTTTACCTGCAACAGCCTGTAACTCTTCTTGAGCGATCACAAGTTTTTGAACGTTTTCTTGAGCAAAATGAAGTGCTTTGATGAACTCCTCTTCAGGAACTTGGTCAGCACCACCTTCAATCATGATTACATTTTCTTTATCTCCAACATAAACTAAGTCTAAATCAGAAACTTCACGTTGTTCAAATGTTGGGTTAACTACGAATTCACCTTCTACACGACCTACACGAACAGCTCCAATAGGGCGTTCAAAAGGGATGTCAGAAATAACCAATGCGGCAGAAGCACCATTCATTGCAAGAATATCTGCATCATTAATGCCATCAGCAGAAAGCATCAATGCTACAATTTGAGTTTCATAGAGATAACCTTTAGGGAAAAGCGGGCGCAAAGGCCTATCTGTCATGCGGCAAGTGAGAATTTCTTTCTCAGTTGGACGACCTTCGCGTTTAAAGTAACCACCTGGAAAAACTCCAGCTGCAAATGCTCTTTCTTTATATTCTACAGAAAGTGGAAACCAAGATTGACCTGGCTTAATTTTTGTTAGAGAACAAGCAGTCACAAGTACTGTTGTCTCACCTGAAGTAACAACGACAGCTCCATCAGCGAGCTTGGCCATTTTACCTGTTTCAAATGTGATAGGGAATTCCCCTACCTGACTAGTTATTTTGTTTATTGTCATAATATTAATGAGTTTTCTTGTTTAACATATAGTTGTATGCCAAACAAAAAATTGGGCGGCTATAAGCCACCCAATTTTATTTTAAAATTATTTTACTTAGCACGTAAGCCTAACCCTTGAACGACTTTATCAAATCGTTCAGGTGACTCGTTTTTGAGGTAGCGAAGTAATTTCTTTCTTCTTGCTACAAGAACCAAAAGCCCTCTGCGGCATGAATGATCCTTTTTATTGGTTTGCAAATGCTCTGTTAATTGAGTGATTCTCTGAGTAAGAGCAACAATTTGATAATCTGGACTACCTGTATCGTTAGCGCTAGTTTTAGCTTCTTCTAATGTTAATTTTGACATGGTCTACTTTTTATTAAGGTTAATGAACCTACTAAGTCTAGTTGAGTCTTATTTATTGAATAAAGATACCTTTTAGGATGACCATCAAAAGGTAATCAACCAAACTAAACTTAATTGGAAAATGGTTTATGGGTGTAAAATTTAAAAAAAGCAAGCTTATTTTGCTAGCTCAGATAATTTTGCTCGTGTAACTGGCGCTTTTATATCTGCCCATTGTTCACGATAAGACTTTGCTTGTTCTGCTGTAACAGGTTCTGCTGTATTGCCAAAACCTGTACGAACGTAAGTCATTACATCAGCTAATTTTTGATCATCCGTAAACATGGCTTCCATGCCAGCCATGAGTCCAGCATACGCAGCACCTTCTTTTTGGATGCCTTTAAGGATAATTAATGCTAATAATTCTGGCTTACCAGTAACTAACTCTGAGCCAATAAGTGATGGTGCCATTTTTAAATTAGGGCCTAATTGTAATCCTTTGCCATCTGCTCCGTGACAAGCCTGACAAGTAATGTAAGTACTAGCATCTGGCTGAGCCATAGCCATACCAATAGTAACAGCAATAGTGGTGATAATTAATTTCATATTAAAATAATAGTAGGTGTGATTTAATCTTTGGATATTTAAGCTGCTGAGCTCTCAGCTTTTTCTTCATCTTCAGGCTTCTTTTGTTTTACATAATACCCTTTCCATTCTAAATACTCATTTTGAATACTTTCTTCTGGATAAAATGCTTCGTACATTTTAATAAGCCCAGAAACTTCAGCGACCACTTTAGCACCTGGTTTATTGAGTTTTACTTCTGAAGGAGTTGAACTCTTAATATAAGCGATAGCTTGAGCGTCTTTTGTTTGTAGATCTAATAAATTTAATAAAGTTTGCTTAAAATAAGCTTGATTAGGCCTACCATAGATTAGCACTTGCTGATATGCCTCTATAGCTTGAGAATTTTTGCCATCATTCTTACTTGCTAAACCTTTGAGATAATTAAGCTGAGCTTTAAAATTAAAATTTATTTCCTCTGAATCAAGTAACGGATCTATGGTACGTAACATTTTTTTCCACTTATCTCCTTGAGAAATCAAGCTCCAAATTTCAGACCAAATTTCAACTTGCACCTGATGACCTTTATTCTCTAAACTATTTTTATCAAAATTAGCTAATTCTTCTTGTGCGGCAGTAATTGCAGCCTCTCCTTGAAGTTGAAACTCAATAGCCAAATTTTCATACCAAGCAAGGTCTGCAAAATTGCCTCTTACCCCTCTAAAATTACTGTAATCTTCAATTAAAGATTGTAATAACTGCTTACTTTTTTGGTAATCACCTTTTTCATAAGCTATTTGAGCTTCTAGATAGGCTTTAGGTGTTAAGAAATAAATACCATCTAACTGCCTAGTGCTTACTTCCTTAAATGCTGCTGAGCCTCTTTGGGTCACATAGGTCACTGATTTTGCATCTCCCTTAGTTAAGAACACTAAACCTCCTTCTGACCCTTTAGGCATCATGTAAACAGGAAGCTCTGCATGAGACCAATTTATAAATAGCCCAACTAAAAGTAATGAATAAATAATTTTTTTCATGAATATCTATTTTAGAGGTTCTTAAGTTTTTCTTGTAATAGTTGCTCCTTAGTTTTAATCCCAGGTTCATTTTCATACTGAGAAATAAGAGCTTCTAATCTAGACATTTTTGCTTTTTCATCATCAGTCATGCGCTCGATAAATGGCTGCATACCTTTAGCAAATTCCCATCCGGTCAAATAACCTTGCTGTCTATCTTCTCCTTGATTTCTCTCCCAAATTAATTTCATCCACTCATAGATAGCAGGTGCAGAAACACGAGCAGCTGACTGGTGACCTCCAAATACTTTAGCGTAAGCACTAATTGCCTCTGCCTTCATGTCTCGCTCTGCAAATGATGTAGCATATAATAAGCTTACTTCTGGTGAATACTTTCTAAACTGATGCTTTTTCTTATCTAGGTATTGCGCAGCAAACTTTTCAAGAGACGGCCAATTTTCTGAAAATTCATAAATCTTAAGGGCTTGATATAGAGCTTTTTCGCGATTTTCTGGTAATTGCGATTCATCTTTATACACATCAAGCAATATGCTTGCGGCTTCTTTTCTTTTTTCAGCATCAGGAGACACCCCAAGCAATTCAGCGCGCCCCATTGTTGCTGTTAGCCAAAGATCTTCATCTTGCCCTCTATCTTGAATGACTCCATAGAAGCCAATAGCTTCTTGAGGGGTTTTAGAAGAATAATGCAGAAACTCAGCTACAGATAATAGAGCTTTCGAAGGCAAATCCTCGGCATTTAAGCCTCGCAAATTCTTCACCAAGCCCTCAATCGTAGTTGCATATTTATCTGTTTTCTCTTGATCTGCTATTTTTTGATAAATTTGAATCAATGCTAATTCTTTCCAAGCTTTTCTTGTTGTTGTCGTAGCCGCAAAATTCAAACTGTCAATCTTAGTTCTTGCAGAATCAATGCCTTGCTTATCTAGCAATAATTCAGCATAAAATGACAATGTCTTTTCCAGTGAAACAGTTGCAGGAGCAGCCTCAATACCCTTACGTAAGTGCTCCAAAGTCAGATCAGCAGGTTGAGCTTTTAACAAAAATTCTTTGGCTTCACCTAATAAAAATGAATGATAAGGATTAGCATAATCTACACCATCAATATAAGCTTGATACCAAGCTAAGGCTTGCTTTCCTTCTTCAGATTCTATTTCTGGGCTGACGACAGCAAAAAAACGAATAAGCGCTTGAGCTATCATGCCGTTGTCTTTTTTAGCAACAGACGAATCCGTAATTTTAGTTATAAGCTCTAAACCTTTACTCGTTTCTTGCATTTGAAATAAATTATCAGCTTTAACCATTAGAGCTGAATCAACCTGCTCTAACTCAGGGAACTTTAATGCAAAGTTATCAACGACAGAGTTTGAATTTTCTAATTCGCCTTTCTGCTTATAAAGATTGGCTAAATCTACATGAGCTCTGCCAAAGTTATTTACAACTTTTTCTCTAAGTTCTTCAGTTTTAAATGTATCTTCCTTAATGGCAACTGCGCTCACATCAATATATTCTTTGTAAGCATTGATTCCTTGATCAATTTTATTTAGCAAATACAAACTACGGCAAGCATAGTAAGCAGATTGATTGGCTTCTTTATGCTCAGGAAATTCAGCCACTAATTCATCAAATAACTCACGTGCTTCGTCATAATTAGCCTGTAGATAATAAGATACTCCTGCTAAAAATAAGCAATCAGGATAAGTATCTTTAAGCTTCGATATTTCTGATTTATTGCTTTCAAAATAACTAATCGCACTCTTGTAATTTTTACTCTGAAAGAAGCTATTAATAGTAATTAAATGAATAGAGCCTGCACCTGCTTTTCCTCCTAAAGATTTAGCCTTATTTGCATAAAAAAGCTCCTTATCTCTATTTTCTAACTGAGAGTATAAATCTAATAAACTAAAATAAGCCAATTTTAGGAAACTTTCCTCCACTTCTTGAGAACCTTGATCTAGCTCTTCATAATATTTAATCACTGCTGATGTTTGTCCTAAATCTTTGAGAGCTTGGACTTTTTTGATTTCTAAAGGGTAATCAAGAGACTCTTTTTGCAAATGACGCTTTTCTATTTCTGATTTAAGCGCTTCAAAATAAGCTTTTGAATAAGTAATTTCTCCATCCTTAATCTTGTCTCTATTTTTTAATCTATTTAATCCAGCTTCTGCCTCATTAAGCATATCTTGCATCGATGAAATTTGAGAAACATAGTAGTAAATTTGTTCGGGGGAACTAGCTGAGGAAGAAAATTTAAGTTGCTCAGAAAAACTTTTCAAAGACTCAAGTGGAAATAAATTTAAAGCTTGTGGATGACTCTCTAAGAGCTGAACTAATTTTTTATGCAGATTCTCATCTTCTCCAGACAAATCAAAAAACACTTTCCACCCCTGATGCAAGGACGCTCTATCATAAAATTCAGGCTCCACAAGCAATTCTTTAAATAAATCGAACGCGACTTCTACTTGATTATTATCTACACTAAATATGACTTTATCTAATTTTAAATTAGCGAGATTAACCTTGGCTTCATACTTGTTTGAAGGGTCATAATTAGCTATAAAAGCATTAATATAAGACAGAGCTTTTTCATTGTCTTTTTTTAATTTTGCTAGCTCAGCTAACTTATAATTAGCGTAATTAGCATAATTATTTTTTCGCTTAGGATCGGTATCTGGATCATTCGCAAATTTAGTTAAACATATTTTAAGAGATTCTTCAGCAGCATCATATTTACCTAGTTGCATCTCACAAATTGACTTATTATAATAAAATTCACCAAATTTAGAGCCATAATTTAACTTTGCTCCTCTACCATAATCCGTAATAATTTCATTGACCACTTTTAGACCTGTCTCATAGTCCTTGGCTTTCATGGCTACATTAAAACTCTTAAGTAAATCAGATAAATCAGCCGCATTTAAAGAAGAAGCAGAAAGACAAAGCAAGGTTAAGCCTAGTGTGAATATATTCTTGATTTTCATAAAATTATAAATGTATTACAGAAAAATTACCTGAGAAATTTTTTACTGAACTCCTAATACTGATATTTGCGATATTTGCTCGCCAGCAAGAGCATTGAGCACATTCATGAAACTTTGATTTTCAGCCTTCATAGAAACTTCAATTTGCACAGTAGGCTTGTCTCCAGTCGCTTTTGCTGTAGCGCTGTAAAACTGTAGTCCTGCCTGCAACAAAGGCACCTCAGTACCACCTATATAGCTATCTAATAGTTGAGAGTCTCTATACACATCACCGTTTGCTTTAATGCTAATATAAAAAGGCTCTATGACCGTCTCTGAAGGTTTTGGGGGAGCAGAGCTTGGGATATTCATTTTTAAATCATTTTCTGTTTCAATCAGAGACGAGCTCACCAAAAAGTAAAATAACAACAAAAAACTAACATCAATAAGAGAAGAAATATCCATTTCTCCAATTGATTCTTGTGCTTTTTTTCTTCTGTTACCCATGATATTGATAAAAAAATATTTATTTTGGCATAACTACAGCAAACATCACTTCGTCTATGCCTTGAGCGCCTGCCGCTGCCATGACTTTCTGACTATACCTAAAAACTGCGCTTTTATCACCACGTAAGTGCAAGCGAGGACGCTCTCTTTTGTTTTCAAAAAACGCCTTACGCTCAGTGATATAACTCTTAAGCCCCTCAGTATCTAAGCGCTGAGATCCATCCTCATTGTAGATAGAGCCATCTGAACGAATATTAACCACTATGCGCCCTTCCACTAAGAGCTGAGGCTTAGAATTCGAACCTGCTGGAGTTTTAACATTTTTGTCAATTTTTACTGAAATCATGTTAGCGTTCACCAAGAAAAACACGAGCAACAAAAATACCATGTCAATCATAGGAGACATATCCATAGTTGCGTCTTCCTCATTAAGAGGTGAATTTTTTCTAGACATGGGCTAAATAAATAAAATCAATAGATACAGCAGGCTATACAGTAGGCCAATCCTAACTTAAGCTTGGCCTCCAAAACCTTCAGGAACTTTTGCAATTTGCCCTTCTCCGTAGATAGCATCAACAGATATAGCGAGCAATTCTTTGGCTTCTATTTCCGCCTGTGAAATCAAGCTGCTTAATTTTGCTTTTAAAATGAAATAAACCACCGTTGAGATAAGGGCCGTAATCAATCCCCACATAGTTGTTAACAACGCAACAGAAATATCACCCGCTAATTGAGCTGGGTCAGCCTGACCTGTTTGACCTAACTTACCAAATGCCGCAATCATACCAAGAATCGTACCTAATAGACCAAGCATTGGAGAAATCATCGCAATTAAAGAGAGATAGCTTAATTTGGAAAGAGGCTCCCCAGCATTATCCGCTGAATAATTAGCAATGTCATCAGCAATATCATCGGCAGCAAAGTTTTCTGGATGAGTGGCGTCAAATTTTCTAAAACTCTGACCTATCATTTGACCTAAGAAACTTGGTGATTCTTTTGCCTTAATCATGACTGAGCGAATATGGCAACTAGCCATAAGTGGTGTTAACTCATCTATAAGCTCTTGTGGAGCAAAGTTTTTGCGAGTTAAGCTCATCAAGTTTAAAACAATGAAAAACAACATGGCAATAAAAGCCAAGCCAATGAAAATCATGGTTGGACCACCATCTAGAACAAACGTATCTAAAGCTGTCTTCTTCTGAATAGTCTCAGCTACTTCTTCTTGAGCTTGAGCTAAGGTGCTACATACTGCTAGCCCAGCAATTGCTATCTTAGTGGTAATAAATGTTATTTTTGATGATAGTTTAAACATAATAAATTCTCTAAATGTTTTATGAAATTAGAGAATTTTGCTTATTAGTAAAGCTAAAAGTTTATTATTGATGAAATTTCGAACTCGCCTCTAACACCCCTTGCTCACAAGCACACCTTATTGCCTGCTTAGCTTCATCAAAAAATGCAGGCAAAACTTCTTGCTCTTGAGAACTGAATTTACCTAACACATGCCCCGTTACACTAGATTTATCTACTCCTCCTATACCTAGCTTAAGCCTATTAATTTCTTGGCTACCTAATGATTGCATAATAGACTTCATCCCATTATGCCCCCCAGCAGAGCCTTTTTGTTTGAATCTTAATTTGCCTAATTCTAAATCCTTATCATCATAAACAACTAAAATTTGTGATAAAGGCACTTGATAAAAGCGTACTAATGACTGCACTGAGCGACCACTTAGATTCATAAAAGTCTGAGGCTTAGCCAATATAAGAGCTCCCGATTTAGCCACTAATGCCTGCTGTTTTCTCTGCGTTACAAAGCTCAAGCCTTCTTGCAAAATCCATTCATCTAATATGGCAAACCCAAGATTATGACGAGTTCCCTCGTACTGCTGCCCAGGATTTCCTAATCCAACAATAAGTTTAAAATGAGACATGCAGTTAATGGAGAATTGAAAGTTGAAAATGGAAAATGAGCTAAGCCGCGCCCAAACTACCATACACAAACAGCGTATTTTTGTAATTTAAATGTTTAATCATTAGCTGCTCATTAAAATGAAGTAGCTAGTTGTTTTGCTAGAATAATTGGCTTAACGAGGAACCGTAGAGCACAGTGTAGATAATAAAGTGAAAAAACTAAAAATGAAGAGTGAACAGTGGATTAACCAACCATTAAATACAAACTGAGTTAGCTAGTTATTTTACTAGAATGATTGGCTTAACGAAGAACCGTAGCGCACAGTGTAAACAAGCCTACTCGAGCAACCACCATAATTTCAACTAGTTTAGGTTAGTTTTGAGGCAGAAATTTTGGCTGTAGACAATGCTACAGCCAAAATTTCTAACAAAGCAAATAATCTGAAATCGTTGAAATTTACTCCCATTCAATGGATGCTGGTGGTTTAGTAGACACATCATAGAGAACTCTATTAACCCCTGGAACTTTGTTTAGAATTAAATTACTGACTTCTCTTATGAGTTCATAGGGCAACTCTACCCAGTCAGCTGTCATAGCGTCTTCACTGATTACAGCTCTTAGGCTAACTGGGTTTTCATAACTTCTTTCATCTCCTTTAACTCCTACTGTTTTTGAATCAATAAGTGTAACGCAAGCCTGCCAGACTTTGTCATACCAACCGTGTTCCTTGAGCTTGCCAATAAATATAGCGTCTGCCTCACGAATTGAGTGGAGCTTCTCAGGAGTGATCGCACCTGGGCAACGCACGGCGAGTCCAGGTCCTGGGAATGGATGACGATTAACGATATCTGCATCAATACCTAAGAGCATACCTAATTCTCTCACCTCGTCTTTAAATAATTCATCAAGTGGCTCAAGAACCTTGCCTTGCTCCTTAAGCTCCAGCACACGACTTATGCGATTATGATGAGTTTTAATCGTTGAGGCTTTGGAGTTTTTATTTGAAGCGCTTTCAATCACATCAGGATAGAGAGTTCCTTGAGCTAGCAGCTCAACTTCACCACCTACAGCATCCCAAAACACATCTAAGAATAAATTTCCAATGATTTTTCGCTTAGCTTCTGGGTCAGATACGCCAGCTAATTCACTCAAAAAGAGCTCTGAAACCTCTAATACCTGTAATTTAATGCCAATTTGCTTAAAATAACTCTGAACCTCTGCTGACTCATTTTTACGTAATAGACCATGATCAACAAATATAGCTCTCATATTGACTCCTGCCTCTTTGAGTAATACCGCTAACACGGTGCTGTCTACGCCGCCACTAACACCGCATACCACTTCGCGTCCACCTACTTCTTGGCGTATTTTCTCTAGTAGCTCTTCTTTAAAGTCATTAATCTTAAATGGCTTAAGCTCTGTAGCCAAGTTCAAAAAATTCTTAAGAATCAAGGTCCCTTGATGTGAGTGTGTAACCTCTGGGTGGAATTGAATCCCATAAAAATCACTTCCCCAACTCAATGATACTGGAATACCCTCTTTATTCGTCGCAATAACTTTTGTTGCTTCGGATAGGTTCTCAACAGTATCGGAATGGCTCATCCAAACTTGTGAATTATCCACTCCTTGGTAAAGAGGGCTTTTACCTGTTGGCACTAGCTGCGCTGGCCCATATTCACGATGCTCAGAACGGCTTACGCTACCTCCAAATTTCAAATTAAGTAATTGCATGCCATAACAAACTCCTAATACAGGCACTCCGTAATTTTTTAAAACTACAAAATCAATATCTATAGCATCTGTATCATGAGTACTTTTGGGGCCCCCTGACAATATAATAGCGCCAGGCTTGTTAAGTGCTGGCAGCTCTTCTGGTTGATATAAATGTGCCAAAAAGCCTAATTCACGTACACGTCTCACAATAAGCTGCGTATACTGTGAACCAAAATCAATAACTGCGACTTCGTTCTCCACAGGAGATATTTGATGATTCATCATAGAATAAATAAAGTAGTAAAACTATAGCTTAATATAGTAAAATTAAGATAAAGCTTGGTAATTACCAGGCTCACTTGTCATGACTATGTCATGCACGTGACTTTCTTTTAGTCCTCCTGGAGTTAATCTTACAAATTGAGCGCGTTCACGCAAATCAGCAAGAGTTGCAGCACCTGTATAGCCCATACCTGAGCGAATGCCACCAATCATTTGGAAAATTACATTTTCAAGCGGGCCCTTATAAGCTACACGCCCTTCTACACCTTCTGCGACAAGCTTGCCTGAACTATTCTGCCCATATCTATCTTTAGAACCTTTTGCCATAGCTCCTATGGATCCCATGCCTCGATAGCTCTTATAACGCCTACCTTGGTTATAAATAATCTCACCTGGGCTTTCTGCTGTGCCAGCTAACATACTACCTAGCATCACTAAGTCAGCTCCTGCTGCAAGTGCTTTAACAGCATCACCTGAATAACGCACGCCTCCATCAGCTATCACACCTAAACCATTGGACTTAGCGTACTCCACTACATTAAGAATAGCGGTCAACTGAGGCATTCCTGCTCCTGAAATAATACGAGTTGTACAAATCGAACCTGGTCCTACACCGACCTTAACAACACTGGCTCCTGACTCTTTCAAATCTTTAGCTCCCTCTGCTGTAACGACATTACCCGCAACAATTGGCAAATCAAAATCTTGAGCCAAACGAGTCACCACCTCCATCACACGCTTGGTGTGCCCAGTTGCGGCATCGATGAATAAGGCGTCTACACCTGATTCAACCAAAGCTTGCGCTCTATCTAAATAGTCTTCGCCTACTCCCACAGCTGAACCGCAGAGCAGATGCCCTTGTGAATCTTTGGCAGCATCAAGGAAAGTTCGAGTTTTTTCAATATCTGCACCAGTAATCATCCCTGCTAATCGACCACTTTCATCAATAAGTGGTAATTTTTCAATACGATGCTTGTAGAGCAATTCGCGCGCTGACTCCACAGTGGAGCCTTTTGCGGCTGTAACTAATTTCTCAATAGGCGTCATTACTGATTTAACTTGCAATGATTTATTATCTAAATATCGCACATCTCGACTGGTCACAATACCAAGCAAATAATGATTGCTATCTACTACAGGGAACCCGGCTACTCCATGCTCTTGCATCACTTCCATAAGTTGATGCACGGTAATATCAGGCTGAACCGTAAAAGGTTGCTCTATCACTGCGTTTTCTGAACGCTTTACCTTTTTAACCATATTGGCTTGAGCTTCAATGGACATATTACGATGAATAACACCTAAGCCACCTTGACGAGCTAACGCAATCGCTAGCCTATCCTCAGATACTGTGTCCATTGCGGCAGACACAATAGGTATATTGAGTTTGATATTTGAACCTAATTGACTGTTAATATTAGCATCATTAGGTAGCACCTCACTCTTTTGAGGTACAAGTAAAACATCATCGAAAGATAAAGCTGCTTGAAACTGTTCCATACAAGATAAAATCTTAATTCTTTACAAAAATCAATCAAAATCTTAATAGTTAACTAATAAATCAGTATTTATTAACTGCATCACCTACTTTTATGAAGCACATGCGCCATCAGTCTAATCCAAGAAAGGCTTTTTTTCTTAAATTCCTCTCTATTATTTTTGTTATTAAAGAAGCTTTAATTCTGATTACCATTGGGTATGGGTTATTTTTTCTCATCAATAGAGATTTTCAAATGCTTAAATTGACCTTAGTGAGTTGTTTTATGTTTTGGGGGTTGCTGTCTATTATTTTTATAGCTGCACAAGAAAAATGTGTGTGCGGACTATGCCGTGTCAGCCCTATTAGCAAAAAAAGGCATTGCCAAAAACATAAGAACGCCAAACGATGGTTACTAAGTCATCGCTGGCCTGTGATTTTTGGGGTACTCATTCGCGGCTTTTACACCTGCCCTTATTGTGGAGAGTTATTTAAAAATCGTGCTCGCTTGGCAAAATATGCAGATGAAAAATCTAAAATAAATAAATACAAAGCTTTTGCAAAAAATAAAAAGCGCAAAATGAAGAAATCTAAAGTAAGAAATTCTTCTAATTTTTAAGGTTTTATAGCTTTTAAGAATTACTTTTTGATATAAGTTGCCCAGCTCTCTATATCTCCTCGCTGTTCTGCGAGCCCTCCGACTTTAACAGTCACACCGCTATTTTGAACTAATTGCTTATCAAACAAGAAAATAGATCCTAGAAGTAATTCCTTGGGAGGTATATTTAAATATTCATAGACTTTGCTTTCTCGCAGCACTCCACCACTTGACCAATAGTTTTCTAGGTCTTTAGCTGTGGCAGCGAGTAATAAGTTTTGAATCGCTGCAGAACCTGCCGCAATATGTTCCATATTCTTTAAATTTGCCTCGTAAAGCACTCCTGGTTTGTCTTCGCTATGAGTCATAGGCTCTGGCAACCATGTCACCTGAATCAATGTCTTAGCGGCAGCTAACATACCCATAATCTTGCCTCCATCTATACCTTGCTCTTGTAAGTAGGTTAATAATTGGCGGCAATCACTAGATTCTAATACATAAAACCGCCAAGGCAGAGCTCCTTTTAACTCTCCTTCTTGGTGGCTACGGTGACAAGTATAGTGAAAGGGTGCTTGAGCGGCTAATTCTAGTAATTCATTAATGACAGGCCTAAACGCTATTTCCTGCTCTACAGATGTCATTAGTGGCTGATGTTCATCTGCCATGACCTTGAGGGTTCTTCGTTGCTTTATAGCATGTTTAGTATCCATAATTATAAAATTGTAGTTAAAAGTATTGGAATAGTTATAATCGCCAAAGCTGAACTAACTAAGACTATCTTAATTGCTAATTGAGCGTCACCATTGTAATGTTTCGCCAATAAAATAGGAGTTAATGCACAAGGCATACAAGCCTGCACATAAAGAATTATTTTTAATTCTTGGATAATTGGCAAGCCATACGCCATAGCAATAATAATTAAAGGTAATATTAAAAGTCGCAACATAACTCCTAAACCAACCAAACGCCACTGCTTTTTCACGCCTTCTATAATACCTACACGAAACTCATAAAAAGCGGCACCTATAAGAATTAAAGCCAATGGCACAGCGCAACCTCCTAATGCTGAACCTGTATTCCATAACAAATCTGGTAACCATGTCTTAGCCCCTGTAAATAATAAGCCTAAACCAACTACAATAGCCATTACCGGCCCTTGGGTGAATAATTTCTTAGCAGGCATCGAATCAGCTCCCAGCATTCTCATTCCTAGAGTCCACATCACCAACTCTAAACCTACATTATGTAAAAACAAAATAGCCAACAAATCCGCATTATCAGGAGCAATCGCTTTAATCAGAGGAATCACCATATAACCATAATTCTGAATAGAAACAACTAAGGTAAATGTCCTCTTCTTAGCCTCAGAATCCAAACCTAAAGCCACAACCCAAGAGCAACGTGACAGCAACCACACTACAGCTAAGCTCAAAGCACATATGCCAGCGCCAGCTCCCAATGCCGACCACACCACTTGCGGTGATTGATCCAACAATTCACTGCGTAACAGCGACACCACAATCAAACACGGCAAGAACACCTGCAACACGCAGTTCATCAAAGCTTTTTGATGCTCAGCCGCAATCAAACCTCTCCACGCCAGAGCCACCCCCACCATCACTAGAGCCACCACCCCAAAAACCGCCTCTATTAAATCAATCATGGTTTATTGTGTAACTTATCTATCTCTAACATCATTTCCCTTAATGATATCACCGTAGTATTATAAGATGTAGGATAAGACTCCGTTCCACCATAGACTACATATTTACGTGTAGCCTGAACATCCTCACAAGCTTGATGGAAACCACGGGAAATTTTAGGAGATAGTCCAAATTTAATCTCTATCGCCCAAATCTCATTGCCATCTAACTGCAACACTAAATCAATCTCAGCACCTGCACTAGTTCGATAATAAAAAGCATTCACAAAACTAGGCTTCACACTAAAAATATTCTCAACGACAAACCCCTCCCAACTCTTACCTAAAATAGGGTTCGATAACAACGCATTATAAGATTTAATGCCTAATAATGTATGGAGCAAGCCACTATCACGTACGTAAAACCTAGGTGACTTAACTAAGCGTTTCTTCGTATTCACATGCCAAGGCTCTAACCTCCTTAATAACAATAAATCCTCTAATGCCGCCACATAATGATTCAACTGCACTCGGTTAAGAGACAAATTATTAGCTAATTCACTCTGATTATGCACATCACCCTGCAAATGAGCTAACATCGTCCACAACCTCTGTAAAATCATAGCAGGAATCTTTAAACCAAACTGAGGGATATCTCTTTCCAAATAAGTTCTGATTAAATCCTGCCTCAAAGCAAAGCTCTCCAACTCATCATCAAGCAAAAAAACCTCAGGAAACCCACCTTTAAGCCACAAGCTACGCAATGCTGCCCCGCCATCATCCTTATTCGCAACCTCTAACACATTAAAACCCGTCATCTCAATATAACGAATCCTACCCGCCAAACTCTCAGATGACTGCCTCAACAAATCCATAGACGCTGAACCAAGTAACAAAAACTGACTCGTTGACAACCCTTGACGCCTATTAGCATCAATAACCCCGCGCAACACAGCAAATACCTCTGGCAACCTCTGAATCTCATCTAATATAACCAACTTATCAGCATGCAAACGAAAAAACTGCAAAGGATCCTGCAATTTAGCCAAATCTTCAGGCGACTCCAAATCCAAATAAACAAACTCCTTACCCATATCAGACTGTATCCCCAACTCATGAGCCAAAGTCGTCTTACCCACCTGACGAGCACCAAGCAAAGCAACCGCAGGACGAGACCTAACCGCCTGTGCTAACTGATGAAAGACCCATCTAACCTCACTCATATCATTGCATATTGTAATTTATTTTTACAAATTGCAAGGTTAATTTGATTTTATGTTGTTAATTGTTATTTATCATAAATCCATAAGGTCCCATAAAATTAATTTATTAAGACATTTAGCTATTAAATCAAATTTATGAGACATAATTTAATTTGTTCTAGAAAAAAATAACTAATATGAAAAGCTACTGTAAGCTCTCCGAATAATTAATAAAAACTTGTTCTTCGTTATTAACTCGTCGCTGAATAGATTCATTACCTTCTAATTTTTCAATCACATCACCATTAATAAATATCACCTTTTGCTTTGCTCTTACTTGTAGTAAATTGTTGCCTATCCATTCTCTAGGAGGTTCTTTTCCTAATAAATAAGCTACTGTTGGAGCTATATCCATGAGTGATGCTGGCTGATTCTTGATTGACTCAGAAATACTAAGATTACTTAAACCATGTATTAAAAAGGGAATCTTTTCTATACCTTTATTAGGCCTATCTAACACTCCTGAATTGTGATCTGAATATATAAATATTATTGGATCATTTAGTTCTAATTTAAGTTTTTTAACAAAATATTCAAGTGCTTTATCTAAATCAGACATGCTAGCTAAATAATCCTTTTCTAACTTTGCTGCTTGGTTGAATTTAGGGTAAATTGATAATTTTTTAGCTATACTTGAATTGTAATTAGTAAATGGACCATGTGTTTGCATAGTCACAAAATATAAGAATTTAGCTTTGTTTTCATTTTCTAAATCATCTTTTACTTTTTGTATAGACTGCTTGAAAAAATCTTTATCTTTAGAGTGCCACCCTTTTGCTTTGGCTGAATAGCTCTTTTCATCATAAAATCTATCAAACTTCATAGACGTATAAACTTGCGTCCTCTCAAAAAAACTTCCTTTGTTCGCGTGAAAAAAGTAAGAAGCGTAATTATGCTCTGCAAGCAATTGGTTTAAGGAAGGCGCAGCCTCATAATCTAAACTTACAAACCCATTATGATCCCTAGTAGGAATAATACTAAGTAATGTAGCAAACTCTGCATTAGATGAACCCCCACCATTATGGTGAGTATAAAAGTCATTAAAATACAAGCTATCCTTCTTAAGCTGATTAAAAAATGGCATTAATTGATCACCATTTGCAAACTGGTATTGCACAGCTCCACGATCTAATGACTCAACTTGAATAAGAGCAACATCTCTAACCTTTTGACTTTTTAAATTAAATTTATCTTTGCCATTAACGGCCCCAGGAGGAGGCACTTTAACTGAATCCGGATTAAATTTATCTGTGGCTAATTCAATAATTTGATCTATATAAATAAGAAATACGCTATTAGCTCTTACTGCGTAAGTATCTCCACAGCGTAATCGCGCCTCTCTTATTCCCATGCCTTTAAACTGGTTAGCTAGCAAAATTAAAATTAATGGCATCGTAATAATACCAAATAATACAAATATAAGTTTATCTGAAATCTTACTAAAATGCTCATGAAAGAATTTTCTTTTCCTCCAAATAACCACAAGAAATATAATAACTATTAACAGCCATAGCGTATTAAAAATATTAAATACTTGAGCTCCTAATTGGGCTCTAATATCCCATAAATGCTGCATATCCATTAATCGTTTAATATGCGGCAAATAATCAAAATAAGAATAGAAAAAATGTAATAATAAAAAGCAAAATGGATAAATAATAACAAATATAAATTGCCCTATATATCGCTCTTTCTTAATTAGCAGTAGTGTGATTAATCCATAACAACCAAAATCAAATAAGCTAAATGCTCCTATTCTTATTAACTGTATTAATGCCTTTATAACGCTCTGCTCAAAATTAACAAAACTAAGCGAAAGTCGACTATACAAAAAAACTATTGAGATAAATACAGGTAGCAACAATGCTATATATATGTATAGCGCTTTTTTATTAATATTAACCTTATTCATAATTGGTAAATAAATCTATGATTAACATATAGCAAGCATATTAAAATGCTTAGCTCATTAATTTTTTTTGTAACCATTTACGCATAGGTTCTTCCCAAAAATGATAGGTAAGTATAGCAACTATAAATGGAACCATAATATAACTAGCAAAAATAAATAGCCTCATCGTTAAACTTGCCTCTTCTATCATCTCTATAGGAAATATTACTTTTAAAACGTTTTGAGTAATAGCATGTGTCATATACAAGGCGTAAGAAATAAGCCCTAAATAACACACATATTTTGTAGATAAAAAATTAGCGATAACTCCAGATTGACTGTATAACGCTGCAATTAACAGGGGAGCTGTTAATATTAAATAGCTTCTCACTAATGAATCACTGATTATTGAATCTGGCAAATACAACAAAATAACACCTGTAATACATAGATAAGGCATCGCCTTAGCTGATATGTCAGCTATTTTAGCCTGCTGCTGAATCGATCTAAATAACAGAGCCCCAGCTAAAAATTCAAATGATATTTGAGCAAGCATCTCCCAAGTACCTAATAATTCATTATTTAAAAAAGTTAAATAACCAATTATTAGTGCTATAGAGCAACTAAAACTATACTTGCTCAACCACGCCTGCCTCATTAACAGAATAGCTATGGGAAATATCGCTAAATATCCAAAAAACTCTGCACTCACAGACCAAGCTGGATAATTCCAACTTAATCCATTATGTAAATATGGGAAAGCTTGCAACATAAACAAGTGAGTTACAAACTCTTTTAATTCATAACTACCCGAAGTACTTTTTCCTAAAAAATTAGCAGCTAACACTAATACACCCAAAACTAACAATGTCATCAATTGATTAGGATAAACTCGCGCAAACCTCTTAATCACAAAGTTTATTTTGCTCCTCAATTGCCATCTATATATATCCTGATAGACATAACTCATAATGAAGCCAGACAGGACAAAAAATATATCTACGCCTATATGGCCTCTAGATGCTACCGGCTCTAGATTCTTAAACCAAGGCAAACATGCATTGAGCTCATCTTGAAAATGCAATAATAACACCCAAATAGCGGCGATACCTCTAATGCCGGTTAAAGGTTTAATTTCAGCTTTCATGTTAATAATTTTCTAATGCTAGGGTTATAACTTTTTCAAATTCTTGCTGCCATTTTTTTGGGCAAGCCTCACGTAATAACCACTCTCGACCATTATCCCCCATTGCTAATCTCTGCTCTTGGCTTAAATTTTCATACTGCTTAATAGCTTCTGCTATGGATTGACCTGTAACTTCTGACAGCACTAAGCCAGTATTTCCATGTTCTACTATTTCAGCTAATCCGCCATTAGCGCTTGCTATCACGCCTTTGCCATAATCATAAGCTTCATAGACAATTAAACCCAATGACTCCCATACTTTTGATGGCATTAATACAGCTCTACAATTTTGAAACAACTCTGCCTTCGCATTTGTCATAACATAACCAACATAATCAATTAGCGGGTTCTTTAAAGCTCTATTTATTACTGTATGTTTTAATTTTCCATCACCTGCTATTTTTAATATAGAACCATTAGAATTATTAGCGTAGATTATGTCCCAAGCATCTAAAACCTCATTGACGCCTTTCTCGTCATCAAAACGAGCAAGAAATAGATAAAAGTTCTTATCTTTTCTAAGAGGCATAACAGACATCGTTTCCCAATCATATCTAAGCATATGAATTTTATTCTTTGGTATTCCCGCCTCTACAAACTTATCCTTAATAAACTCTGAAGGTGCAATCCATGCTTTAACATTATCTAGCCAACCACTTTGATGTAATCTTTTTAACAATAACATCATTAATAGAGATTTAAGCCTAGAGCCTTGCCATGATCCTGATAGAGCTTCAGCTAAAAAGTCCTGTCGTAGCGACTGCTCATAAACCTTTCCCTTATTCCATAAAGTGCCGCCTACGGAAAAAGGGCGAAAATTATGTATATATTGAACTACCGGTATGTTTTCTTCTTTAGCAACATGATAAAGACTAGGTGAACCAATGGGGTAGATATTGTGGAATAATGCTATATCACAATCGCCTTCTTTAAATGCACGCTTAAACTCTACTGCTGACTCCTTATTGTAAAAAAAATCTTTTAACTGCCTTAATTTGCTCGGCGCTTGATCGCCAGTCCACTGAGCACTATCAAATAAACAATTTTTTAACTGATATCTCTGCTTTAATTTTATAGTTAATTGATTAACTACTAATTCTTCGCCCCCCTTTTCTAGGTATTTATTAAAAACTTGAAGTATTTTAAAGTTCATTTTAAAGTTTGGCTAACTTTAAAGCGACTTAAAGAAGTCATCCCGCTATTTAATAAATTTAATTTTTTAAAATCTTGTTTGATTTTTTGATTTTTTAAAAAACTAATTTCAATTTTAGCAATTTCATACTGCTCTTTTTGCCAACTATTAATTTTATTATTACAAAATATAAAGCACTTATATTGCTTACTTTTTAATAAGTTTTGAATTCGTTTAATTCGTTTTTCATATTTCTCCTGTACTTTTGGCAGATCCATTAACCCATCTTTAGAAAAATCATGAGGAAAAAGCATATTATATTTTTTACAAATAACCGGAGTAATAAGTTCGTCTGTTATTTTCAGATCACTACCATTTTCTTCAAATAATAACCTTGGAGTAGGCTTTAAAAATAACAAATTCTCTTCAACTAAAAAGTCTTTGAAGTTATTTTGTATTAATTCTAGTGCAGATTGAATGGGAGTGACGTTCCAATCAAAAGGAAATGCGTGCTTTCTTAATTGTTTTTTTCTTAAATAATGAGCGGCCGAGCAATCAATACCTATTGGAATGTAAATCTTATTTTGCATTTTTTTAATTTTAAAATTGATAATCAAATAGCTCTACATCTTTTGCATAGATTTTCTCTATAATTTCTGCTGTTTTTTCATCATAAGCAACTCTATAACTTTCTCCTTTTAACGCCGCTTGTTGCACTCTAAGTGAACCTAACTTTGTTATGCCTATTTGTTTTGCTATATGAGATAAATCACGCTTTCTATTTTCATACTTTGCTACATAAGATACTAGGAATCTACCTTCTTTATCAAGTAAATAGTCACTAGCTGAGTAATAATGTCCACGGTAGCTAAACAGAGTTGGGTCTCTTTGCTCTAATGCAAAAATATAATCTTCAAACGACAGGTTTTCAGGTATGCTTTTTTCTTTTCTTAACCGATAATTGTACATAGAGTAAGCTCTGTCCCAAGGATTTCTCACCATAGTAAAAGTAAATAGCTCCCCCCAAATTTCAGGCCCTAATAGCTCTCTCATTTTCATGGCTGGGTTATGGTCTGAAAAAATTTGAAAGGTCCTATGATTTTTTTCAATTACATTTCTTTTTCCATAAGCTATGCCAAAGTTTTTTCCTAATTCAGCATGGATAGCTGTAGATGAGGTTCTAGGTATGTCAACAAACCAAAAACCATGTTTTTTCACTTGTTGAGCTCCATATCTGTATAAAACCTTTTTTACCTTATTCTTTAAATATGTTTTCATTGATTTCTTTTTAAAATTTTAACCAATAACTTTTCATTTCTTAAATGCCTTACTAAATCGTGTCCAGCATGATTATATGATATAACCTTAACTTGAGTTGTATTTGCTAGATATTGATCATGCTTAATATCTAGTTTATCTTTCTTCACCTTGCTCCTGAGTACTTCATGTAATTAAAGTTTCTTTTAATTTTATAATTTATTTAATTTTAATAATGTTAAACAATTTTTCATGACTATGATTGGTATATTCATTATAATTTGCTTCTTAAATTGGGGCTTTATAGAAAAATTAAACTGACCTATTTTTTTATATAACCCCCAACTTATTTTCCTCTGATGAACTCTCTTTAATTCTTGATCTGATATTGTATCAGGATAATAGTTCTTCATAATGGCTAAAGTTTCTGCTCTTGATTCTTCTGCGTATTGATGAGTATAACCCTCTTCTCTAAAAGCAGTAACAATACTTCTTACTATAGTATGTGGAGTGTTTTTAACTAATATTTTGAAAACAAAGTCATAGTCTGCTGCAGATTTATACTTTTCATCAAAACCACCTAATTCATCAAATAAGCTTGTTTTACACAACATGGTATTATGCGAAAATGGCATATGAAATATAAAATTCCTGGGATTAGTTGCAGCAATTTTATTATTTCTCTTATCATCTTTATGGCGCAATATTTTACATTTTGCTGTTACAAAACCTAATTGATTATTATTAATTAATGGTTGCACTAAATTTTCAATGGCTTTATTCGAGTAATAGTAATCATCACTATTCATAATAATAAAGCTATCTCCCTTAGAATACTTAACACCTTTATTCATTGCATTGTAAATACCAGTATCTGGCTCTGATATAAAAATCGTAGAGTGTTTAGCGTTCTGTATTATTTCTTGTATAAATTCTACTGTGCCATCTTGTGACGCACCATCAATAATAATGTGCTCAATATCTTGATAAGTCTGAGCATTGACGCTTTCAAACATCTGCTTAAAATATTCATCTCTTTCTTCTTTTATTAAATTAATACACACGGTAATAATTGATACTTTCATAATTCCTTTATTTTAATGAGTTAAAAGAGTTTTGGCGTTTTTTATTTTAACTATCATATAAGCAATCATCACCCAATGAGGAATAGCAGAATAAGGGGCTTCGTAGGTACATTGAACAAAAGCATTCGCAAAACTAGCCGCAATATAAGCTACTATACCTATATCTATTAACTTTATTTTATATAAACTTTTGCTACAGAAGAGCTTACAGAATTTGTATATGTAACTAAGTAATATTGTGCTGTATATAATAAATAATAAAGCTCCAATTAAACCCAATCTACCAATTACGGTAAATAAGATATTGTGTGGATAACGAGCTGCGCCAAATGCTTGATTCCCAAACTCACCATAAGCTTTACCGTAAAAGGCCAATGTAAACTCGCTACCTAAATCTGCACCAAAACCTTGACCCCACCAAGGGTTAACTAACATAGTTTCTCTCCATATTGCAAGCCACCAAGCCACCCTCCAACCAGAAGTGCTAGAACCTTGATATGTTGTTATATTCAAATCAGCTAAGTTCATAGAATCAAACTCACTAATAATTCGCTCAAAAATAGCAGGATTTAATGCTGAAATAACAGCTGTAAATAATCCACCAAATATAACCCCTGCAAATAATAAATATAATAATTGATATTTTCTTGCCCAAATACATATTAATAATGCAGCAAAGCCTAATGACCAAATAACTGACATATTTAACGCCGCCATTATAAATACAATAGCTATTCCTAAATATATATAGCCTAAATAGTAACGATCCCTAATTGTTTTAAAATATATAACTAAAAACCCAGCCGAAGCAGCTCCAATATAAGCATCTTTAAATGGAAAAGCTGAGATCACAGGAATGTAAGACCTATTAATGATTAACCCTATAAGCCCTATAATAAAAAGCCACATGAGGTATTTCTCAAAAATATAAAAAAGTTGTTTATTTTGAAATAATATATAAGAAATAAGAAAAAATAATGAGTAATAAATAGTAGCTGAATCCTTGATCGCAACTATTCCATACCTAGGAAAACCTAAATATAAATGCAAGGCTCCATAAATGAGTAATAACCAAATAATTATATGTAATGGCGTATCAAATAACTTACCCCATAATCCTTTACTAAGAATTTTGCCTAAAACTATAATGAAGCTTACAGCTAAGCAAATCTCACTAATGAAAATAGGCTCAAATGGACTCAAATAAGCGAACCTCTTACCAAAGAGCATATACCCACTAATTATTATTAAAATAAATTTAAATCCAAAATCTATTTTAGGATAAATAATTGCTAAGCTAATTATATAAATACAACTAATCACAGCAGCTAGCTGCATACGGCCAGATAAAGTTGGCACAACACTAATGCCGTATAAACCTAATATAATTAAGCCGACTATAAGTAATATATTTTTAATCATTTATTTAATTTAAAACTATATAAAAAATTTAAAATCAACAGCATAAATTTCCATTCCTTAATTCTATAACCTTATCAACCTTACTGACTGTTGATAGTCTGTGAGCAATCATAATAATGGTAATTCCCTTGTCTAACTCATAAATCATTTCCATTAAATCTGATTCAGTTTGATTGTCTAATGCGCTAGTTGCTTCATCAAGAATCAACACTTCTGGCTTGCAGTATAGAGCTCTAGCGATTGCGATACGCTGACGTTGACCTCCACTGAGTCTAACACCTCGATCCCCAACTAAAGTGTTGTATCCCTGCTCTAAATCTGACTCTATCCATGCATCAATTTGTGCCATTTTACAAACTTGCTTAACTTGATTTATATCAATTTTAGATTCATCTAGTTCTAACGCAATATTTTTGGCAATAGATTCATCCAGTAGGAATATATCTTGAGGGACATAGCCAACCTTAGCCTGCCAAGCCTGCAGCAATCCTGCTTGTCCGTGTAAATTATGTCCATTAATTTGAACCTCACCAGCACTTGGCTCAATAAGCCCCAACATTAAATCAATGATGGTTGATTTACCCGAGCCAGTTTTACCTACTATCCCTAATCTGTCTCCTTTTTTGATAATTAAATTAACACCCAAAAGCGCTGTTTTGGATTGATTCTCATAGGAAAAATTGACCTCTTTAAATGAGAGTTCAGAAAATTTTAACTCTACAGGTTCCAATATATTTGTACTTTTATCTTTCTCAATCTTTTGTAATTTCTTTTGGCTCTTTTTGATGAAATTTAAAACTTCATTCATATATGATTTATTAGTCAACATTGAGTTTAAGCCTTGGTAAATACCTTGAAACAAAACAAGAAGTTTAATTGCTGCATAACCCATTGCTGAAAACTGCACTAAGGCGGTCTGACTATCATTACCCTGCACTAAAGTCATAAATAGATACGCGCCTACTAAAGCACATATTCCTATAGTTTCTATGATATAACGTGGTGCTATTCCTAAATAACCACCTAAGTTACTAAACTTAGCCAAGCTATGAGCTGATTCACTGAACTTATCTCTAAATACAGATTGCTTGTTAGCTGATTTAACTACTTTGATCCCAGATATAAATTGTAGAGCTACTTGATTCACCCCACTATTGCTCTGCTTAACATAATAATTAATATCCTTACGCTTAGATTTAAATATAATTATAAGTAGTGCATAAGCACCCACTATAATGCTAAATAGTAATAAGCAAATAACAGGATTTTGTACGAGCAACATAATTACCAAGCTTATAGCTACTAATAATTTGCTAAATACATCTAAGCTCATAGAAAAAACCATCTCACTAGTTATTTGTGTGTCTTGAGTAATAATCTTATTGAGATGCGATGGTTGTATCTGTAAGTAATAGCTGTAAGGTAATTTCTCTAATAAATTAAATATCCACAATTTAAGCCAAGCATTAAATTGAGCTCCCACTTTGCAACGTTGTTTTTCATAAATAAGTCCTGAAGCTCCTAATAAAACTTGTGATATTATACAAGCCACTGAAATATTAAGCACTGTTAAATTAGTAATGCCAAGCTGAGCTAGCACGCCTGCAACTACACCATTATTGAGTTCCGCTGGCTGTAAAATTCCCTGCATGAATAAGCCTAATATCACAAAGGCAAGTATCTGCAGTATACTCTGAAACCCAACCAATACAAATAGGCCACCCATTTTTTTGAGACCAAATGGACGAACCAATTGGTAAAGTGAGTTTAACAGTGAGGTGGATTGAAGCATTTGCCTTTTTTACTAACTCTGATTTTTTTTAGCTATAAGCTGCATGTCTGAATCTACCATATCTTTAACTAAGTCTTCAAACTTCATAGTAGCTTCCCAACCCAGCTGTTCTTTGGCTTTGGTTGCGTCACCTAATAGCTCCTCAACTTCTGCTGGTCTAAAGTATTTCTCATCGATGGCCACAATGATTTCTCCTGTAGCTTTGTTAATTCCCTTCTCTTCTACTCCTTCTCCTTGCCACTCAATCGTAATATCTACATGAGCAAATGCTTTTTCTACAAACTCTCTCACTGTATGCATTTCCCCTGTAGCTAAGACAAAATCATCGGCCACATCGTGCTGCAAAATCTTCCACATGCCCTCTACATAGTCACGTGCATCACCCCAGTCTCTCTGAGCATCCATATTACCTAAATACAAGATCTTTTGTTTGCCTTGCTTTATACTGGCAACTGCACGGGTAATCTTACGTGTCACAAATGTCTCTCCTCGCAATGGTCCCTCATGATTAAATAATATACCGTTACAAGCAAACATGCCGTAAGCCTCACGATAGTTCTTAGTAATCCAAAAACCATAGAGCTTGGCGACACCATACGGTGACCTTGGGTAAAATGGTGTCGTTTCTTTCTGTGGGACTTCCTGTACTTTACCGTATAGCTCAGAAGTTGAAGCTTGATAAAACTTAGTCTTTTTTTCTAAACCTAGTAATCGTATTGCCTCAAGCAGCCTCATCACTCCAGTAGCGTCAGCATTAGCTGTGTATTCAGGTGTCTCAAAACTAACTGCGACATGAGACTGAGCTGCTAAGTTATATACTTCATCAGGCTGTATTTTTTGTATCAAGACTGTAAGATTCATGGAGTCCGTCATGTCTCCATAATGTAAATAAAGGTTTTTGTTGTCCTCATGCATGTCTTGGTAAATATCATCTATACGAGCTGTATTAAATGATGATGAGCGTCGCTTTAGCCCATGAACAATATAACCTTTTTCCAAGAGGAACTTAGCCAAATAAGATCCGTCTTGCCCTGTGATCCCTGTAATAAATGCTACTTTTTTTTTACTCATAATATATAATTATTTTTTACTCTACCTATATAATCTTGATATGCAAGCTCTACTCCTTGCTTAAACTCTGTTGGTGGAATCCAGCCAAAAGCTCGCATTTTGCTGATATCTGTGAGCTTTTTGTCGATGCCATCTGGATAACTATCATTATGCTCAAACCCACCTTGGTAACCTAATACCTCAGCTATCATCTCATAAAACTCATTAATAGTGTAATCCACACCATGAGAACAATTAACTACCTCTGGCATATCATCAAAATACTTCATACTGTAAATAATAAAATCAGCTAAATCCCCCGCATAAAGAAACTCACGCCTCACTTTGCCTGTGCCCCAAATTTCTACTGTTTGATTGTTATTATCAATCGCTTGATCAATTTTTTTAATCACAGCAGGTATCATATGTGAATTATGTTCACCATATTTATCATGTTTACCATATAAATTAACTGGCACAATGGTTTTATAGTTATATTCCGGCTCTTGCTTACTTAAATACTCACAAGCTCTCATAACTGTATTCTTGGCCAAGGCATACCCTTCATTGGTAGGCTCGAGAGCTCCTGTAAGAAACATTTCTTCTTTAAGAGGGTTTGGTGCGTCTTTAGGGTAAACACACGAAGATGATAGATTAATCAAATTTTTTACCCCTGCTTCTTTTGCGGCCTTTATCAGATTTAAACCCATCATGGTATTATCTATTAAGTAACCATATAAATTTGCCATATTAGCCTGTATACCACCTACTAAACCTGCGGAATGAACTATAAAATCTGGCTGATGCTTAGTTAAATAATGACTAATACTCAATAAATCTAATAAATCTACTTCATCACGCCCAGGAGATAAAACTTGATAATCTTCTAAGAGATTTAATTGCTCATTCAAGTTTGCACCAACCATACCTCGAGCACCTGTAATATAAACTTTCATAAATTTCAACTTGTAAAATATTTACCCTATTTTATTATATTAAGCTATGTTTTTATTTATTAGATTATTATTTAAAAGTTGGGCTTTGTTATCTTTTACAGTGTTTTTATTTACTGTAACTTCTCACGCAGCAATTATTACCTTTGACTTGCGTGATGCTTTAAATACAGCCGCTATTGAAGATAGGATATCTCTAAATAGCTCCTATATTAATGGCATTGACTTTTTCATCAAGAGGGTACCAATCATCACACAGGCAAATAACTGCACCTGATTCTATAGGTTGGTTAAATTTATTGAGTGCAGAAAAGCTTTTAATATCACCTAGGTTAGGATTAGATTTTTTTTTGATTTCCATGGGATAAAATTGCCCATTTTCTTCAATAAGAACATCTATTTCTGCCCCATCTTTATCTCGATAATAGTAGATATTCTTAGTTGATTTGCCATGATGCCAATAAGATTTAATGAGTTCACTTATTATGTAAGTTTCAAAAAAGGCTCCACTCATAGCACCTTTTTCTAAAGTTTGTGCTGTTTGCCATGCTGTTAAGTAGGCGCAAAGACCTGTATCTAGAAAATAAATTTTAGGTGTTTTAATCGCTCTTTTAGCAATATTATTATAGTAAGGTTTCAAGAGATAAACAACCCCGGATGTCTCAAGTATTGATATCCATTTTTTAATGGTATCACCAGTGACTCCAACCTCTTTGGATATGCTATTGTAATTAAGCATTTGAGCAGTTCTAGATGCTATTACAGTTAAAAATCTCATGAATTTTTGCTCATCAGCTACTTGAGTTAAATTTCTAATGTCTCGCTCTAGGTAAGTTTGTATATAAGAAGCATAAAACCTATCCCATTCTAAATTTTTATTACGATAGAGCTCAGGGTAAGAACCTCGCCAAATCCTATAAAAACAAGTATTTATATCTACATATTCTATTTGTTGATATCTTTTAGAGGGTAAAAAAGCCTCTGTTTTCCGCGTAGTTTGAGCAATTTCACTTTGAGATAAGCCGAGCAAATCTAGAATAGCAATTCTACCTGCTAAAGTCTCAGAAATATCTCTCATTAACTCAAATTTCTGTGAACCAGTTAGCCAAAACATGCCATTAATTCTTTGCTCATCAATGATTATTTTTATATAAACCATTAATTCTGGGGCATATTGGATTTCATCTATAATAATAGGTAATTCGTATTTACTTAAGAATAATCTAGGATCATTTTTAGCCTGTTGCCTTAAAACAAAATCATCCAAACTCACATAAGAACATTTATCGCCAAAATAATTTTTAAGTAGGGAGCTTTTCCCAACCTGCCTTGGCCCAGTAATCAAAATAGCAGGAAATTGCTGCTCTAAATTTGCTAAGGTAGACTTAATACTTCTTTCGTAAAACATGGCGCATTTTCGACTAATTTATAATAAGATTAGACAATAGTCGATTTATGGTAAGATGCAAGATAAAAAACAAGCATGAACAGACAGCGCTACCTCTTCAAAAGAAAGTAACAAGTCCCTTAATTTAACACAAAAAAGTTTTATCTTGTAAAACATCGGTTAATATCTAGACTTTTATGTTATGTTTTTATGGAACAAATTTAATTATAGACTAGTTACTTGTTTTTATTGGATCTTTTTAATGGGTGCAGGCCTTTCGCAGGCGGCGACTATTACTTTTGATTTACGTAATACTTTAAATACTACAGCTATTGAAGCAGGTAGCGTTACTCAATCTGGCTTAACTCTGACATTAACCTCTGCTCAAGGTAGCCTTAATCAAACATCAAGTAGTTTTGGCGTTAATCATCCAAGCTCTGGAGATGCCACATCATTATTAGACGGTGTAAACGGAGCTGAGACTATTAATATTAGCTTTAATCAAGATGTGATAATAACTAGCTTAACTCTATCTAGTTATACTCATGGAGGCGCGGAAACGGCCAGTTTAACTATCGCGAGCTTTTCGCCTATCGATTTAGTAGCTCAAGCTGCGGCTAGCGATGTCTATAATTTTAGTTCTGATAATTTACTAAATATGGGGCAAACGGCTCAGCTCGCATGGCTCAGTGGTAATGGCTTTAGTTTTGATAGTATTACTGTAGAGACTATTGCGTCTGTCGTTCCTGAGCCTAATTCTATTTTATTATTAGGTTTGAGTGGCATTATCTTTGCCTGCTATAGAAGTCGCAGGACACCAAGTAAGGGTTGATAAAAAGGATAACTTCACGCCAAGGCGCAAAGATTTTTGAGAAGGAGGGGTTAACCACAAATCAGCGACTGCATAGGGAGCTGAAGAGACTGGAGCTCAGCGACAGCCATTAGGGCGGTGACACTTTGAGTAAAAGTGAGGCCATCAACGAACTAACTCTTCTTCAATTTAGTAAAAACGTGCAAATTTAAAGTTTGATTTTAAATTTGCATTATTTTCTGATTTGTATATCATTCCTCTCATGGTTATTAGAGAATTTTACTTGTCTCGAATTCAACAAGCCCTTGATTGGAGTCGCGCTGTAGCACTAGTAGGTCCGCGTCAATGTGGAAAAACTACACTTGCACGTCACTTTGTACCTCTAGATTCTCCTAATTATTTTGATTTGGAAGATGCAGCCGATTTAGCTCGGTTAGATAATCCTGCTTTTGCACTAAAAAACCTTGAAGGGATTGTGGTGATTGATGAGATTCAGAGGCGTCCAGATCTATTTCCTTCTTTGCGTGTCATTATTGATCATCCAGAAAACAAAGCTAAGTTTCTCATTTTAGGTAGTGCTTCTCCTGAGCTACTTAGACAATCCTCTGAGACTTTAGCTGGCAGAATTGCCACTATCGAGCTTTCTGGGTTTGCTCTAGCTGAATGCGCTAACTTGGATAAAAATACTCTGGATAATCTATGGCCTAGAGGTGGGTTTCCGCTCTCTTTGCTAGCAGATTCAGATGAACAGAGTTTTTTTTGGCGTAAAAATTTCTCTAAAGATTTTATTGAGCGTGATTTAGGCCTACTAGGTTTTCAAATCCCTCCACAATCTATGGGTAGATTTTGGCAAATGCTTGCCCACTATCACGGGCAAAACCTGAATGCTTCTGAGCTAGCTAAATCATTAGATGTTTCAAGCCCAACGATTAAAAGATACTTAGATATTTTAGAAGGCGCCTTTATGATTCGTCAATTACAACCTTGGTTTGAAAATATTAAAAAACGCCAAATTAAATCTCCAAAAATTTATTATCGTGATTCAGGACTTCTCCATACTCAGTTAGGCCTGTCTTATAAGCATGACATATTAAGTCACCCCAAATTAGGAGCCAGCTGGGAAGGGTTTGTCATTGAACAAATTATTCAATACCTACAACCTGATGAGCAGTATTTTTGGTCTACACAAAGTGAAGCTGAGCTAGATTTACTCATCATAAAAGATGGTAAAAAAATAGGATTTGAATGCAAATTTACCGAATCTCCAAAAGCAACTAAATCTATGCATAAAGCTATGAATATATTGGGGCTAGAATCATTAACTATCATTTACTCTGGAGAGAAAACTTATCCTTTAGCAGATAATATCACCGCCATGCCTCTCTCTCAACTTGTTAAGCAAAACTTACACATTTAAAGCTACATTTTAAATTTGTAGATATTTGCATCTTTCTAGTCTGTTTAACTTGACCCTTGAGTCATTCATACTTTATTATTTTTCTTATACAAAACAGTATTTATTCCTTAATAAACCAAAAACTACGATTATGAGTCAATTCACACCCAGAGTGCAAAAAGTACTAAGCTTAGCACAAACAGAATCTCAGCGCTTAGGCCATGCTTATATTGGTAGTGAGCATTTACTTTTGGCGCTAGTTAAATTAGGTGGTGGGCTAGCTATCCAAATTTTAGATGAATTTGATATAGATTTAAATGAACTCAAAAGCCAAATCGAACAGCAAGTAGCGACAGGCAACGAAAAACACCAAGGAGAGCGTCCTTACACCCCTCGAGCCAAAAAAGTTCTAGATCTATCAATCAAGGAAGCCAACGCTCTGCAACACAGCTATGTAGGCACAGAGCACATTCTCTTAGGCTTGCTTAGAGAAGGGCAGAATGTAGCAGCTAATATTTTAACTAATCTAGGGCTTGATTTAGAAGAAGCTCGCGAGGCTATCCTCATTGCTCTCGACCCTAACTTTGAAGAAGATGGCGACAACTTTGACGAAAATGAAGAACCAAATATCCAAAGCGCTCAGAGCAGCAATACCAACAAACAAAAGAAAATGACGGCACTCGACGCCTTCGGAACCGATCTTACCGAGCAAGCTAAAGAACAAAAACTCGACCCCGTCATAGGTCGTGAACGTGAAATCCAACGTGTCATTCAAATTCTATGCCGCAGAAACAAGAACAACCCTATACTCATCGGTGAAGCTGGTGTTGGTAAAACTGCTGTAGCCGAAGGTCTCGCTATCGAGATTGTTGCAGGAAACGTACCTGAAATTCTGCGTGATATGCGTATTGTTACCCTTGATTTAGCTCTCATGCTAGCTGGCACTAAATATCGTGGTCAATTTGAAGAACGAGTCAAAGCCATCATGCAAGAAGTCACTCAAGAGCAAAACGTCATTCTATTTATTGATGAGATGCACACTATTGTTGGCGCTGGCTCTGCAGAAGGTGCTATGGACGCTTCTAATATTATTAAGCCTGCTCTAAGCCGAGGCGAACTTCAATGCATTGGAGCAACTACTCTTAATGAATTTCGTAAGTTTATTGAAAAAGACTCTGCATTAGAGCGCAGATTCCAACAAGTCAAAGTCGGAGAACCCTCCGTCGAGGACACCATTAAAATTCTCCAAGGCCTCCAAAGCAAATACGAAAACCACCACAAGGTCCTCTACAGCCCTGAAGCTATAGAAGCCGCAGCTCGCTTATCATCTCGCTACATCACTGAACGCTACCTTCCAGACAAGGCCATTGACGTGCTCGATGAAGCAGGCTCAAGAGCTCGCATATCTCAACTCATGCGCCCACAAGGTATCGAAGATTTAGAAGACCAAATCACACAGCTTGATGAGCAGAAAAAAGTAGCCGTCAAAGACCAAGACTTTGAAAAGGCTGCAGCTCTAAGAGATCAAGAAAAACAGAAACAACAAGAGCTAGAAGACTTTCTAGCCAAATGGAAAGCCTCAACCGATGAGTCTGTCGTGCATTTAGATGTAGAGGAAATTACTAGTGTATTAGCCAAGATGACAGGAATCCCTCTAGAGCAAATGGAACGCAAGGAAACCAAGCGCCTGCTCAATATGGAGAAAGAGCTCGGGAAGCATGTCATTGGTCAAGAGCC
>Ga0209533_1000123_pt1 | contig 67912 bp, 43 predicted proteins | sample COG_04_FD_184748 | JGI IMG/M metagenome (GOLD analysis project Ga0209533, IMG submission 184748) | Pelagic Microbial community sample from North Sea - COGITO 998_met_04 (SPAdes) (version 2) | ecosystem: Environmental > Aquatic > Marine > Neritic zone/Coastal water | place: Helgoland, sampling...
CATTGCATAATAGCTGTGGCAGAAAAACATAAAGCCATCGCAAACAAATAGCGATGAGTAGAAAAACTAACAATTTTTGTGTTGTGACGTTGTTTCCAAAGAAAAATAAAAAAACCCAAGGCGATACATGAAATTCCTAATGCATAATTTTTTGGAATTATCCCTTCTACTAAATATAAATAAGTAGCTGTAACAGTAGACCCCACGAGACTGTAATGAATGAACGTGTTTAATAAACTTTGTTTGATCCCGTAAATCATAAACACTAATCCAAAGGCTCCAATAAGACAAGTTAAGTTAACAAAAACAGCCTGGCCTATCGTGTTATAAAAATTAAAATTATCATACTTAAAAATCAAAACAATGATTCCGATAAAACATGTGATGATAGAACGCTTGACAATAACCTGCAGTGGCAAATAGTCAGACACTATCCATTTCCATAAGACGTTACTGAATGCAAAAAAAAGCGACGATAAGACTAAATACTCCATAATAATTTAAAAATATCGTTTTAGTAAAGCTAACTTAAAACGCTTAAAACCTGTTAACTTAACTAAGTCCAAATATTCAACTTCAAAATCTGATAGCACTAGGAGATAGGAGGTCGTTTGTTTTTCTAGTTGATAGCTAGCAATAAGGAAAAACAATTTGAGATAAGTAAAGTAAGAATTTGTTTTTGAGTTATCTAAGCTAACAAGCCCTAAGTAATGTTCGGCTTTATCGTAATTTTTATTTTTAATTTCAACAAAAGCAGAAGATATTAAGTACATGTTTTGAGTGGTATAATAAACCCAATCCCCAGTCTCAAATAAATCATCCTTAAATACTGAAAATATATGTTTGATATCATCAATAGATTTTGTAAAAATTAGTGCAGGAAAAATCTCAATGAAAAAAATGGAAATATGTTTTCCTTTGGCGATGTCTACGATTTGATTAACTAAACTTTGTGTAGGCTGATCATCTTTAAAGTAGCTAGTTATAAGCTGATAACCCAACAAACGCCCCAGTAATGCAGGATATAATTCTAAGTTAGAAATATCGGGGTTATAAGCCTTAAAGGTTGATTTTCCAGAAAGAAATAAATGATAATTTGAAATTAAATTAGTAAATATCTGATGATCTGGCTGATGGTCCAATAAAAGTCTATTTTGAACAAAAAAACCGTAATAGCCATTGAAATTAGAGTAATCGATATAAAAATCTAAAACAGTAGTCTTAAACACATACTCATCACTTAATAACGGAGCTAATTTTTCATATTGTGGTCTCGTAAGCGTTCTTAAAACACCCCCAACGGCATACGCTATTTTCAAAATATCTAAAACTTCTTGAGAATCAATAGCATCCTTTTTAAATAGTAAAGAGTAAGGATGTTTAGCAAAAATAATTTTTAATAAATCTAAGCGCCCTCTTCTAATGAATGACTTAATAAGAACACTTATGTAATAAATATAATCCGAATGAGGTTTTAGCTTGATTAGACGCTCCAACATTTCAGAACTGATAGAGTTCGTGTTTTCAAAATCAGCAATAAAAGTCCATGTGTTCCAGTTCTCATCCTTATTTACAAATTCAGAAAACTTAGCAAAAGACGTAAAACCTATATATTCTGAGAGTGCGTCAAGTGTTTTAAATTGTGGGTCTCCTGATGGTAAAAAGCCAAAAAAACGTCGCAACGTATTAAATCCTACAGGGTGCAAAATACTAACGGTAATATGGTCATGTAAATACTTAACATCCGATTGTTTTTGAATATGAAAGCCAAGTTTTTTATAAATCTCAAGCTTTAACTTTGACACTAAATAATCCATTGACCGAAAATACTAAAAATTAATAACTTAGGGCTAATTATGGGCTAGTTTTTGTGTTAAATAAAATTATTTTTGCATAGTATAAATTTCTGGAATTATGGAAACTTTTTAGTTAGTCAGTTAGTCAAAAAAAAACCCGTTTATAACGGGTTTTTTTTATTTAAGATAAATTGCATTATAGCTCGTAACGCACACGAAATGTTACATAGCGAGGCTGAATGAAGTACTCTGTTGCACTTACCGAGATGTTTGAGGAACTACTTTGGTTTTGAGATCGCGTATCTAAAAGATTAGTCGCTTTAATTTCGTACTCAAATTTTGAGTCATCGTCTTTTCTGTAGGACAAAGACGCATTCCAGAACTCATAGGTGTTAATAGAACGCTCTTCATTACTAAAATCGTTGTAAGAATAATCGGTTCTAAATGTAAAGGTCTTGAAGATCAATGCATCTACTTCAATGGAAGGGCTTTTAGTAAAAAACTTAGTACTGTTGGCCCCTAAGTTATTATCTTGAATCGTATAACGATAGTTTAAATCCACATTAGGAGCCGTTCTGAAATTGGTTCGTAGCTGAGCCCGGTAAGTTTGTGAGAAGTTTTCATTTACAGACTGTCTGTTTTGAATAAACTGGTTAAACTTAGAGTAATTTAAGTTCGCTCTAACAGAAGCTCTTAATTTTCCAAAAGTACGCTGATAACGCCCATTAGCAGTAAGACTTTCATCTGCAAAATTGGAATTAAAAGGGGTAGAAACTCGAATTACACTTCCAGGAGTGAATTCAGATTTGGTTCTAATATTATCAATACTTTTATTATAGTTAACATTCGCAAATATATTTGTGTAATTAAACATATTAAAACTGTAGTACGATAAATTAACATTATGAGATAGCGCACTTTGTAAATCTGGCGACCCAGAAAACAAGGAATTATAGTTGTTGAGTACTAAGCCACTTGCAAACTGAGAAACGTCTGTAAACTGAGTACGCATACGGTAAGTTAAATTTAATGTTTCACTCTTTTTAATGTCAAGTCTCATATTAAAATCAGGGAGAAACCTATAGAAATTATCTGTAGTTTTGTCACCGTATTGGGTGTTAGCAATAGAATATGCGTGCGCTGATACTCCAGGAGTAAAAGTAAATTTTCCGTATTTTAAACGATAATGCAACCCAAGATAAACATCAGAGAAATTATAAGCAATATCATTCGTCGCTAAACCATCAGCAATAATAGGGGTTGGGTCAAGTACTGACTGATCATCAAGATTTTGAAAGATCTTAGAATCAAATTGTTGACTACTTAGTATTGTGCCTAGTGTTAGGTTGATGTTACTTTTTTTATTAAGAATATTCCAGTAATCTAGCTTAGCGTCTACCTGATTAGATTGAATTCTCTTCTCTTGACCTAAATTATAACCAATCTGCGAACCATTTAAACCAAGACTGTTAGCGGTACCACTGTAATTAGCTTTATCTTCTAAAATAGCGTTGTAAAACGGGTCTTCATCTTTAATTAAATGCTGTGCCTCAAATGCAAAAATATTAGTTTCGTTAAGCGTGTAATAATAATTTAGGCTTTGATTAAAGCTAAATGGATTAGCATCTTCAAGCTGATTAATAGCGCCATTTACTGAAGAGTTGAAGCGTTGATTTTGGGTGCTTTTAGAAAGATTTCCTAGTGCTTCATATTCTAACTGATTGCTTGCGTTTGGCTGGTACTTTGTTGTTAGTTTTAGCATTCCCAAATCATTGTTTTGAGATGTATTGCTCTCCGTATCTTCGTTAGGAATTCCTAAGTCAGTATCAATATATTGAGTACTTCTATTTTCTTGTAGTTCATTTTTACTGTTTGAGAGAATAACAAACCCTCCAAAATCTAGTGTCTTTTTGGGAGACCAACTAAAGTTAGCAGCCCCAAATTTTGTGTTAATATCCTTAGCTCTATTATTTTGAAGTAACAAAGAGCCGATGTCATTATTTCCTAAACTTAAGCTTGTACCACTGTTTTGGCTTGGCGCTTTAAACCCCCCTGAAAAGTTAAAATAATCTCGGCGAGTAAATGCAACTTCTCCTATATTGTTTAGATCTCCAATAACATTAACGCTGTATTCAGGACTATAAAAAAACATTTTAGGCTGCGCTAAATAGAGATCATTTGGAAGTTGTTTGCTGACTCCCTGGGAATTCCCTGCGCCTACGGTTACATTACCAAACCAAAAGTTTTTCTTTCCTTCCTTTAACTTAATGTTTATGGCAATGTTATCTTGGTTATTAGTAACGCCTCCTAATTGACCAACTTCCGAATAGTTTTTAAGCACTTGAACTTTATCTACCGCGTTTGAAGGAATGTTTTTAGTGGCTAATTTGGTGTCTCCATCAAAGAAGTCTTTCCCCTCAACCATTAACTTAGTCACTACCTTACCCTCAACCTCTACTTGGCCATCATCATTTATTTCTACGCCTGGAAGATTTTTTAAAACATCTTCTAATTTTCGTTCTCTTCCCGTATTAAAAGAGTCTGCATTATAAACCAATGTATCTCCGCTAATAGTTACCGGCATTTCATAAGTAAGCTCGACTTCATCTAAAGAGTTGTCCTGAAATAACACAAATTCCTTAGAAATATTTTCATCTTTGGTCTCTAAGACTTCATCTAAAGACTTCATACCAATATAGCTAGCTTGTATAGTATAAATTGTATTCTTTTTCAAATCTAATCGAAAAATTCCGTCATCATTAGTAATCGCGTAAGAATCCAAAGACTTAGTGGCTTTATTTATAGCGATAACATTTGCTAGTTCTAACGGATTTCCTAAACTATCTTTAATAACACCCTCAAGCTTAACTTGAGCAGTCACTGAGATACCCATCAACAGGAAGATTATTGTAATAAAATATTTCATGTAATTAAGTTTATTTTCTGCGTTGATTTCTACGCCCACCATACATTGAACGCATTTCTTCCATTTTTTTCTTTACAATATCATTATACCCATCGCGAGACACAACGTCTCCTTTTTTAGGAGCTTCAATTTCATCTTTTTCTTGAGGATTCAATATAATCTTGGAACACAGTATTGTTGTCTTATCAGTATTCACTTCTAAAATTAATCCAGGAAGTCCCCAGAACTCTCCAGGCCCTTGGCTTACAGGTATCTGAGGGGTGTACCAAGCGACAACTTCAATTTGTTTGGGGATTTCAATCTCATCTGAGATTGTTGTTGTTTTAGTAGAATCCTTTTTAACTTTTGAATCTTTTGGGGGCGACTTTCTTCGCATGCTACGCCAATCAAACTCGTCTACTGTTTTAATTGCTGTCGCTTTCATACAAAGATACTGACCAATTTGTTTGGTTTCAGTACCTAACTGCCATTCTAGCTTTGGCAACGAATCTGAAATTAAAAATTGTTTACCAAAAAATTCTTGATCTTGTAAAAACTGCTGTAACTTAATGTTTTTATACTGCATACCAGCAGAAAAGCTACTACCCCACTTGCCAAATCCACCTCTACTCCCGGGTGCTTCAAGGACCTCGTCTTCTTTATAGGTTGACGATTCTCTGTCAAAGGTTAGAATGTATGTTTTCTCGAACATACTACGCATGCGGTCTGCCATTTGCTTTTTTTGCTCTTCGGACATTTTACGACCACCCCAACCATCCATATCAACAGATGTTTTAGAAAAATAATAGGCTTTTCCTTGAAAGTTTTGTGCATAAGTTGCTGAAGGAATCAGTAAAATCATAAGCACTATTAGATAGGCTTTATTTAGTAAATCCATGTTTGTTGATGTTAATTTAATATCCTTTTCAATTTGACGAACGAAACTACACATAGTTTAAATAAAATACGTTAAAATTTATCTAAATTAGTCCATGGACTCAATCTCAATGGAGATGCTATTTCCATTCCCATCTTTCTGAAAACTCATTTCTTTCATCTTTTTTTCTACGATTTTATCATATTGTGATTGTGATACTGATTTCCCTTTTGTAGGAAACTTGATTGTGCTTGGGTTTTTTGAGTTCAATACAACTTTACTACATAAAATCATTTTTGAGTCATAACTTAATTCTAAAATAAGCCCTGGAAGTCCTTGAAACTCAGCAGGGCCATGGCTGACAGGTATTTGAGGGGTATACCAAGCTGTAATTGTTCTACTTTCTTCAGTAGGCTCGTCAGCAAACGGATCAGTAACTAATTGCTCTGTCGTAGCTTTAAAGCAGGTATAGGTGCCAATATTTTTAGTGTCGGAATGAAGTTTCCAATCAATTTTCTCAATAACGTCTTGGATCAAGAAAATCTTTCCTAAAAAATCACTTTGTTTAGTGTATCGCTCATCCTTAATGTTTTTATAAAGTATGTCGGAGCCATAAGACGAGACAATGATCATTTCACTTCCTACAGAGGGTGGCGCAAGCGCTTCATCTTCTTTGTAAACAGACTGTTCCTGACCGAAAGTCAAAACGTATGTTTTCTCAAATTGCTTTTGAAGCATGGCCATAATTTCATCTTGCATTCCACCCGTCTGGGTGCTATCTAGTTCAATTTCTATCTTGTCTTTAGTCTTATAGGTGGCTATGCCTTGAAAGTCTTGGGCGCTTAAAATTGAAGAGCCAAAAGAAAGTAAAAATAAAGTTCTAATAATTATGTTCATCGTTAATGGAGGGTAAGGAGTTGATATTTCGCTTTATATTATTGATAAAATATTGAAAAGTGGGGGAATCGCACTATTTATATAGACGTTCATTTATATAAATTGTTACAGGTTAAATCAAAAAATTGTATTTTTATTGTCAAGATGAAACAACCCACCTATTTCCTGTTACTGTTTAGTTATTTGCTTTTTAGTCAAACAATCTTATCCGCTAAATTAATAGAATCGACACCATTTGAATGGGATCGTTTTGCTGGGGTGGATCAGTTTGAATCTTTATATTACTTAAAATCAAAGGCGCTTTTTAAAGAAAATAGTCAAGGTTCACAAAGCTATAGCGATTTAAGTAAAGGACCTATTAACGCTGTTTCGACATTCAATGCTTTAAAACTAGCTTTATTGTTTAAGGACTTTAATTCCGTGACACTTTTAGACAATCGACTCGCTGAGCTAGCTACTATTGATTTTAATTCAATAAATCCATTACGGACAGTCACTCATATTTCTTATGGAAATGACACAACCTTTTGGCTCTTTGACTCCAATACGGTTCAGTTAGAATTATTTGACTATAGCACGTCTACATCTCGTGTAAGAACGGTGCCACTTAAAAGTGAAATTCTAGCCTTAGACAGCGACTATAATTATTGCTGGGTACTTCTAAAAGATGAATTGCAATGCTACAACTACATGGGTAGTCTGATTGAAAAATTTCCAAACCAGGGGTTTACTGGGTTAAAATTATGGAATGGATTTCTGTTTTTAAAAAAAGGAAATGCCATTTACTACAAGCCAAAAGAGAGTTCGGTATTTATGAATTTAGACTTATCTAAAATTTTAGTAAAACAGTTTTTTGTAACCAACCAAACCTTGTATATTTATGACGAAGAATATCTTCACCACTACCAACTACTAAACAATTGATATTATGCATGTTGCTATTGCAGGAAATATTGGGGCAGGAAAAACAACTCTCACCCAATTACTAGCGAAACATTACAAATGGGAAGCTCAACTAGAAGATGTTGTTGACAACCCTTATTTAGATGATTTTTACAACCAAATGGAGCGCTGGAGTTTTAACCTTCAGGTCTATTTTTTAAATAGTAGATTCCGCCAGGTATTGAAAATTCGCGAAAGCGGAAAAAACATCATTCAAGACCGGACCATCTACGAAGACGCAAATATATTCGCTCCTAACTTGCACGCTATGGGCTTGATGACCAATCGTGATTTTGAAAACTATTCATCCCTTTTTGGATTAATGGAGTCACTGGTGCAATCACCTGATTTGATTATCTATTTAAGGAGCTCAATCCCTAACCTTGTTTCTCAAATACACAAGCGTGGTCGCGACTATGAGAATTCCATTAGTATTGACTACTTAAGCCGCTTAAACGAACGCTATGAAGCTTGGATTCACGGCTATGCCAAAGGGAAACTATTAATTATTGATGTTGACAATTTGGACTTTGTAGAAAACAAAGAAGACCTTGGTTTTATCATTAACAAAATCGATGCTGAAATAAACGGTTTGTTTTAATCTCAAATAAAAGCAATAAAAAAACCCTCTATAAATTATAGAGGGTTTTTTTTGTAACTAATCGTTAAGAATTAATTTATTTTGATAAGCTCTACTTCAAATACTAAAATTGAATTAGGACCAATCTTAGCGCCTGAACCTCTTGGTCCATATGCTAATTCAGATGGAATGACCAAGCGTAGTTTATCGCCTACAGACATGAGTTGTAATGCTTCTGTCCAACCCGGGATAACTTGTGAAACACCAAATGTAGCCGGTTCTCCACGTTCTACTGAGCTATCAAAAACAGTTCCGTCAATCAAGGTTCCTGTATAATGAACAGTCACGCTATCCTCAGCACTTGGAGAAGCTCCATCGCCAGTAGTAAGTACTTCGTACTGAAGCCCGCTTTCTGTTGTAGTAACACCTTCTTTTTTTGCGTTTTCTGCTAAATAAGCAACTCCTTCTTCTGCTAAAGCTTTTGCTTTTTCTGCATCAGCAAGTTGTTTTTTTCCTTGTAATTCTTTGAAATAAGTTTGTAAAAATTGTAAGCTTTCTGCTTCGGTAACTTCTAAGTTATTACCCTCAAATACGTCTTTAAAGGATTTTGCAATGGCATCAGAATCTATAGACTCTACGCCTTGAGCTTTGACTCCGGTAGCCACATTGACTCCTAGACTATAGCTAAGTTTTTGTGTGTCTTCACTTGAATGACCACTTGAGTGACCCCCTAAGATTGGTGCGATTACCAATCCAATTAAACACGTCAGTTTAATAAGGATATTCATAGAAGGACCTGAAGTATCTTTGAAAGGATCTCCAACAGTATCTCCAGTAACTGCTGCTTTATGAGCTTCTGACCCTTTATAAGTCATTACCCCATTAATTTCAACTCCGGCTTCAAAAGATTTTTTAGCATTATCCCATGCACCACCAGCATTGTTTTGGAAAATAGCCCAAAGCACACCTGACACAGTCACACCAGCCATATATCCACCAAGCATTTCTGCTACTAACATATTGTTATCTTGATATACAAGTTTACCTACTAAGACAACAAGAATAGGGAATCCAATAGTTAAAATTCCAGGCAACATCATTTCTTTGAGAGAAGCCTTTGTTGAAATGTCAACACATTTATCGTATTCTGGTTTTCCGGTTCCTTCCATAATTCCTGGAATTTCCTTAAACTGTCTTACCACTTCATTTACCATTTCCATAGCTGCTTTCCCTACGGCGTTCATTGCCAATGCAGAGAATACCACTGGTACCATTCCACCAACAAATAACATCGCTAGTACTGGCGCTTTAAAGATGTTGATTCCATCAATACCTGTAAATGTTACGTAGGCAGCAAATAAAGCTAAAGAAGTTAATGCGGCAGATGCAATTGCAAATCCTTTTCCAGTTGCAGCAGTTGTATTACCTACAGCATCCAAAATATCTGTTCTTTCTCTAACAATAGGATCTTGCTCACTCATTTCAGCAATACCACCCGCATTATCAGCAATGGGTCCAAAAGCATCGATCGCTAATTGCATCGCAGTTGTTGCCATCATTGCAGAAGCCGCTAAAGCAACTCCATAAAATCCAGCTAGAGCATATGATGCCCATATGGCAGCTGCAAATAATAACACAGAAGAAAATGTAGAGATCATACCCGTAGCCAAACCAGCGATGATGTTTGTCCCTGCTCCTGTGCTTGATTGTTGTACGATTTTTAAGATTGGCTTAGAACCTAATCCTGTATAATACTCTGTAAAAGCTGAAATTCCAGCACCTACAACAAGTCCTACTAAACAGGCATAGAATACTCTCATTGAAGAAATGTCCTGAAGACCTTCTCCGAAAAAGTTCATTTGCATTGTTTCTGGTAACATCCAAGTCACTAATCCAAAACAGGCTCCAGCAACCATAATGATTGACGCCCAGTTTCCAATATTTAACGCTTTTTGTACATCAGCTTCTTTTGCATCATTCGATGATATTTTAACTAATAAGGTTCCTATAAGTGAAATGATAATTCCAACGCCCGCAATAGACATTGGTAATAGGATAGGTCCAATTCCGCCAAAAACATCATCGATAGAACCTCCCATGTCTTTAATTACATAATTCCCTAAAACCATAGCTGCTAACACCGTTGCAACATAAGATCCAAATAAATCGGCTCCCATTCCTGCAACATCTCCAACATTATCTCCAACATTATCCGCAATCGTGGCTGGGTTTCTTGGGTCATCTTCAGGGATATCAGCTTGAACTTTCCCAGCTAAATCAGCACCTACATCGGCCGCTTTAGTATAAATACCTCCACCAACTCTTGCAAATAAGGCAATAGACTCAGCTCCTAATGAGAAGCCAGCTAGGGCTTCCAAAACCACAGTCATCTGATCTGTATCTGTCCATTTACCGCCCATGAAATAGTGATAGAAAACAATAAAAAACAAGGTTAGACCTAATACTGCTAAACCAGCAACTCCTAACCCCATAACTGTACCACCACCAAATGATACTTTTAAAGCATTTGGTAAGCTTGTTTTGGCAGCTTGTGTCGTTCTAACATTTGTTTTGGTTGCTATTTTCATACCCATGTTCCCTGCAAATGCAGAAAATATAGCTCCAATGACGAATGCTGCTACTATTAAGTAAGTTGTTTGCATATAAAACGCAATACCAGCTAAAACAAGACTAGCTCCAATTACAAAATAGGTAAGTAATCTATATTCCGCATTTAGAAATGCCAAAGCACCTTCGTAGATGTGGTCTGAAATTTCTTTCATTTTACCGTCCCCTGCATCTTGTTTCATTACCCAAGATTTTTTGATTAACATGTATGCTAATCCTAATATTGCCATTGCAACTGGCATCCAAATCATCATTGATTCCATAGTATAATTTTGTTTATTTTAACGGGCGTAAATGTAGTAAAATGATAAGAAACTAAAAAACCTAATTTGAGATAATTACGACACAGCGTTATTTGACGTATAAATAAGAAGCTTTACAGAAGTGTATTTTAATATATAATTACTAGAAACCTGGAGACATTCCAACTCTCACCCCAAAGTTTGGAGCATAGTTGTTTGGATTTGTAAAGTTCGATCGCCAGATACAGTCTACACGAAAAATTCTCAGGTTTCCGAAGCCGATATTTTCTACACCAAATCCATATTCGTAATAAAGCTCTGTAGGTGCATTATAAACTATTGTAGATCGATTGATCGCAGAATTAGAATCGGACACATTACCAACAACGCCTCTAAATGTCATCAAACTTCGGAGTTTTAACTTATTTATGAGTGGAACTCTATTTAAAATAAAACCATTGAAGTGATGTTCGAAATGTCCTACAAGAAATTGATCCACCACAAAATCATAATAATTTAAAAGTGAAAATGTATTGGCAACTAGGGAATATGTTTGGTTAGCAGGAACAGGGCTAAGTACTGATAATTGCGCATCACCAAATATTTTTCCGGCTTCAAAAGTAGTGTCTAATATTCCGAATTTCCCGAGTTTTAGTGGCTGATTGTAGGAGAAAAAAAGTTTTGAATAATTAGTATCTCCAGCTCCCAACTCCAGCCCTTTTTGATAACTCAATAAAAATGAAGGATAAATATTGGTTCCGAATTTCCTTTCAACTCCATAACCAAATAAGTTTCTGTTTGGGGTATATAAAAAATATAATTCAGCACTATTATCAACTAGCTCAGATTTTATTCCTTCTTGACTATTGTCAAAGTAGTCTATTGAAAAAATCTCTGGAGCTGCGGACACTATGTGACTGTTTGAGTAGTTGAGTCCTGCCAAAAAATTTGTCTTAAGCTCAACACTTACGTTTGCAGAAACTTTTTTGACACGTGATAAGAAATAGTTCTCTCCCCTACTAAAAAGAGAGGTAGTTCCAAATCCGCTTTGGGTATTGCCAAGGCTTGTAAGTATCCGACTACCGAGCTGCTCAGTATCATTTAAGTAGCCAAGCCCCACGGTAACTCTAGGTGTATAATTTAGTAAGTACTTTGCGTCAAGTAAATACTTAAATTGTTCATCTCTAAACCCGTAAGCTAATTTACCTTTAACCCTAAACCTGTCATTTAAGTTTTTAAACGTCCTAAATCCGGCAGAAACCTTAAACCCTTCAACGTCATTAATAGCAAGAGCACTCCAAACGGACCCAAACTCAATGGAGTTAGACAACCTAATGTATCCACTAGAAAGAGTTCTCAAAAGACCTGTTATACTTCTTATTTTTTTATTCCCATTAAGGTTTTCAAGTACCGATTCTGTATCGCTATTATCAATAGAGCTTGGTATATTTTTTTGCCAGTATTCATTGTTTTTTTCAAATTGATTTGGCTTAAACTTAACAACTTTATCGTTATAAAAATTAGCAGATCTTGTGTTTTTAAAATCGTAGTTCTCAAAGGTCTCTGTACGTTTTACATAAAGCCCTTTTTCTTTTTCATCTTTAGTCAAGAGTGTGAAATCAGCCTCGTAAACGTTTTTTTCAGGCAGAAAGACACTGTCATTTTTAACAGAGAAAGACTTTTCAAAATATAAATTACGAACAAGGTTTAAATTGATCTTTGGGTTAACATGCATACTTATAGCATTAACTGCAAAAATACTGTCAGTGACAATGAAGTTCCCTTCAAACACTAAATCCCCTTCTCTTTTTGGGAAAAAATATATTCTGTATTTAGTTTTAGAATTGGCATCAGAAACAATACTGTCTTGCAGCACATAATCATAAGAGCCAAAGCCTTCAGTAGACAGAGGACTCACGAATGTTTTATTTAACAGCTCTATATTGTTGTCATATATGTTAACCTCTTTAAACACGTTACTAATACGGTCAAAAACAAAGCCGTCTTGCTGGATTCCTGTCTCTTTTTCTGCTTCAGTGACTTCAAGTGTTTTTGATAAGCGATTATCTCCATAAATTGTTTTTATAATCTCACTTAAGAATATTGGAATATAAAATCGTTTATTTCTCTTGTCTTGTTTTATGATAGAAACTACAGAGTCATAGTCTTTTTTTAAAATCCGTTTCAAAAACTTTTGATCTATGTTATTAAGTCCTACCTCTGTGGATGCATATTTCTTGTAAGCATATGCATCTACAAGATTTAGCCCGTTTCTTTTTTTATGGGCCCAAATGCCTTTTAGTATTTTGAAAGCAGGGTTGTCTTTCTTTTTGAGTCTTTTTTTTGGGCGATCCACAATTAAGACCTCTTCCAGCTCGAAGCCTGTTTTTAAAAAAACATCTAGCTTTAAAGTTTTATTATTTTGAAGTTTAATTTCATTCGTTTCAAATCCCACATAAGACACCACTATGAAAGAGTAATTATTTTCTGACTCTAACACAAAATGGCCGTCTATATCAGAAATAACGCCTTCTGAAGAATCCTTAAACAGTACATTAGCAAAGGCAACAGGCTCATTTTGTTGATCGTAAACAACTCCACTAACATAAGTCTGGGCAGATATATATGTTGAAATAAACAACATTAAATAAATCAAGTTATTTTTCATAAGCTTGGTCTTCATCAAAAATTGGTCCAATGAAGAAATTTCGTGTATAAATAAATTATTTATACATTACTTTTTTAACAGCCTTAACGACATCGTCGCTGTTAGGCAACCACTCTTTTAAAAGAACTGGTGAGTAAGGAGCAGGAGTATCTGCAGTATTAATTTTAATAATTGGTGCATCAAGATGATCAAATGCTTTTTCTTGAACTTGATACGTTATCTCTGTGGATACATTCCCAAATGGCCAAGCTTCTTCAAGGATAACCAAACGATTTGTTTTTTTAACTGATTCTAAAATTGTATTAATATCTAATGGGCGTACAGTCCTTAGATCGATAACTTCACATGAAATTCCTTCTTTTTCTAAGGCATCTGCAGCAATATATGCTTCTTTAATAATTTTCCCAAATGACACAACAGTCACATCAGAACCTACTCTTTTAATATCAGCAACTCCAATTGGCAAAACATATTCTCCTTCTGGAACCTCTCCTTTGTCCCCATACATCTGCTCACTTTCCATGAAAATTACAGGATCATCATCTCTAATAGCCGCCTTTAGTAGACCTTTAGCGTCATACGGATTTGAAGGAATAACGACTTTAAGTCCAGGACAATTTGCAAACCAGTTTTCAAAAGCCTGAGAGTGTGTTGCTCCTAACTGACCCGCAGATCCAGTAGGTCCTCTAAAAACAATAGGACACTTAAACTGACCTCCAGACATTTGTCTTATTTTGGCAGCATTATTTATAATTTGATCAATTCCTACCAATGAAAAGTTAAATGTCATAAACTCAACAATAGGACGGTTACCTGTCATGGTTGATCCAACAGCAATTCCCGAGAAACCTAACTCCGCAATTGGTGTGTCGATAACTCTTTTAGCGCCAAATTCGTCTAGCATTCCTTTTGAGGCTTTGTAAGCACCGTTATACTCGGCAACTTCCTCACCCATTAAATAAATGCTCTCATCGCGACGCATTTCTTCACTCATCGCTTCGCATATTGCCTCTCTAAATTGAATTGTTTTCATTAGTTGAATTTTATGAGGTACAAAAATAAGAATAATACTCAATTATAATTAAAACAATTCATTAAAATTTCCTATGCATGCATAGGAAATTTAAAGTTTTTTAATTACTTTTGAACTCAAATCTAATTAGAACAAAAACTTAGAAAATGAAAATATTAGTCTGTATTAGTCATGTTCCTGACACGACTTCTAAAATTAATTTTATTGAAGATGACTCCAAGTTTGACTCAAACGGAGTTCAATTTGTTATAAATCCAAATGATGAATTTGGATTGACTCGTGCAATGTGGTTTAAAGAAAAACAAAATGCTACTATAGATGTTGTTAGTGTTGGAGGTCCAGAAACAGAGCCTACTCTCAGAAAAGCGCTTGCTATAGGGGCAGACGCCGCAATTCGAGTAAATGCAAGTACTCCTGACGGTTATTCTGTTGCCACTCATTTAACTGAAGTGGCTAGAAAAGGAAACTATGATTTAATTATAGCTGGTCGTGAATCTATTGACTATAATGGAGGAATGGTGCCTGGAATGTTAGCAGCCATGTTAGATGCTAATTTTGTAACCAACTGTATTAGTTTAGAAGTAGAGGGAACAACAGCAATAGCTATTCGTGAAATTGACGGAGGAAAGGAAATACTATCCACTGTTTTACCGCTTGTAATTGGCGGACAAAAAGGACTTGTTGAAGAAAGTGATCTTAGAATCCCTAACATGAGAGGAATTATGATGGCGCGAAAAAAACCACTTACGGTTGTTGAGCCTGAATCTGACAACTCAGCAACTAACTCAGTCTCTTTTGAAAAACCAGCAGCACGAGGGGCTGTTAAATTAGTAGAAGCTGACAATATTGATGAGCTCATCAATCTCCTTCACAACGAAGCAAAAGTTATTTAATTAATTTAAAAAAAAAGAAAAATGTCCGTTTTAGTATATACAGAATCTGATCAAGGAAATTTTAAAAAAGCTGCTTTAGAAGCGGCCTCTTACGGAAAAGCCATAGCAGATGCTATGGGTACTACACTAACCGCACTAACATTTAAGGCCAATGACGTGTCAAAGTTAGGCGATTATGGTGTAGATAAAGTATTAAATATAGACTCCGTCAACGACTTTAACGCTAAAATATATGCAGATGCTATAAAGAAAGCAGCAGAAAACGAAAGCGCAACGGTAGTTGTATTAAGTGCAAGTGCTGACAGCAAGTACATAGCACCGCTACTAGCTGTAGGTCTTAACGCAGGATATGTGCCAAATGTAGTAGCGACCCCGTCAAATCTAAATCCATTTACAGTAAAGCGAACCGCATTTACTAACAAAGCATTTTGTAATACTGAAATATCTACCCCAATTAAAATAGTAGGGGTGTCTAACAATTCATTTGGTATAGTAGAAAAAGATACTGCTGCACAAATAGAAGCATTTGCTCCTGACTTGACAACATCATCAACAAGCGTAACTTCCATAGATAAAGCAAATGACAAAGTGACTATTGCGGATGCTGAAGTGGTCGTATCAGCAGGTCGTGGATTAAAAGGTCCAGAAAACTGGGCAATGATAGAAGAACTAGCGGATATTCTTGGAGCTGCAACTGCTTGCTCAAAACCTGTTTCTGATTTGGGCTGGAGACCTCATAGCGAACATGTAGGTCAAACAGGAAAGCCTGTGGCTACAAACTTATATATAGCAATTGGAATTTCTGGAGCTATTCAGCATTTAGCTGGAATCAATGCCTCAAAAGTAAAGGTGGTCATTAATACCGATCCAGATGCACCGTTTTTTAAAGCTGCTGATTACGGCATCGTCGGTGACGCCTTTGAAGTCGTTCCCAAATTGATAGAAAAATTAAAAGTTTTCAAAGCTCAAAACGCATAAATTCTTAAGAATATAGCACTTTTATAAGCTTCGTTTATTTATTACAATAATCAAAAACTTATTTGTCAAGGGTTTGGTACTTTACTAATTTAAACTGTTCTTTGTGTTATAACTTATGAGTTTAGTTCGTCTTAACATAAAAGGTATTTCATACAGCCAGACTCAAAGCGGTGCTTACGCTTTGATTTTGAGTGAGGTTGATGGACAACGAAAGCTACCAATTGTTATTGGAGCTTTTGAAGCTCAATCAATTGCAATCGCTTTAGAAAAAGAGATTGAACCACCAAGACCTCTTACACACGACTTATTTAAAAACTTTTCAGATCGTTTTGACATTGTAGTAAAACAAGTTATTATTCACAAGCTTGTTGATGGCGTATTCTATGCATCTCTCATTTGCGAACGTGACAAGACTGAAGAAGTTATTGATGCGAGAACTAGCGACGCAATTGCATTGGCGCTGCGTTTTTCTGCTCCCATATTTACCTATCAAAACATTTTAGAAAAAGCAGGGATTATTTTAAAAAATGACCCTAAAAAAGAACACTCTGAAGACACATCAGAAGAAGTGATACTTTTTGAAAATTTAGACTTTGAAACGGAGGAAACAGACACAAATAAAAGCAGTTACCATAACAAATCTATTGACCAATTACACGAAATACTAACTAAAGCAGTTGCTGATGAAGATTATGAAACAGCTGCTAAGGTACGAGACGAGATCTCAAAAAGATAATCTATTACAATATGAAAAAACTAATTTTTATTTTATTTGTATTGTTTACAAATACTCAACAACTTTTAGCTCAAAATACTGGTTCTGAAATCATAGCAAGTCAAGGCTTTACTCTAAACAGTTTGCTTAGGGGGCTTTTAGGGATGTTTGTATTGATCTTAATTTCTTATCTATTGAGTGCCAATAAAAAAGCCATTAACTGGAGAACTGTTGTCTTTGGGCTTGGTGCGCAGATTATTTTAGCTGTTGGTGTATTAAAAGTTACTTTTATTCAAGATTTTTTTGAATGGGTAGGAAGTTTATTTATTGCTGTATTAGACTTCACACTTCAAGGTACTAAGTTTTTATTCGCTTCATTTTCAACTGGAGAGATTGAGGCTCCATTGGTAACATTCGCCATTTCAATACTACCAACAGTTATATTCTTTTCTGCGCTAACTTCTGTTTTGTTTTATTTAGGTATCATACAACGCGTGGTTAAAGGGTTGGCCTGGTTATTAAGTAAGCTGCTACAAGTTTCCGGAGCAGAAAGCCTAAGTGTTGCGGGAAATATATTTTTGGGACAAACGGAATCGCCCTTAATGATCAAGGCTTATTTAGAAAAAATGAACCGTTCGGAGATCTTACTAGTCATGATTGGAGGAATGGCCACCGTTGCAGGAGGCGTTTTGGCAGCTTACATAGGGTTCCTTGGTGGGGACGATGAAGTCTTGCGCTTATTTTATGCAAAACACTTATTAACGGCCTCAGTAATGGCTGCACCCGGCGCTATAGTAATTTCAAAAATGCTATACCCACAGGTAGAAGCTATAGATAATGAAATTGTTGTTTCACAAGAAAAAATTGGATCCAACATTCTTGAATCTATTGCAAACGGAACAACCGAAGGGTTAAAATTAGCACTAAATATTGGCGCTATGCTTCTAGTCTTTTTAGCCTTTATTGCTATGATAAATGGCATCCTGGCGTGGGTGGGTGATTGGACTACACTAAACGACTGGGTCGCTTCTAATACTTCTTACAAAAACTTTTCACTTGAGTTTATTTTAGGGTATGCTTTTGCACCCTTAATGTGGCTCATTGGAATTGCTAAAGAGGACGTTGCACTAATGGGGCAACTGTTAGGGATTAAACTAGCAGCCAGTGAATTTGTTGGGTACATACAGTTAGCAGAATTAAAAAACCCACTAAACCTACTACATTTAAAATACGAAAAATCCATAATAATGGCGACTTATATGCTTTGTGGATTTGCTAATTTTGCTTCTATCGGAATTCAAATAGGTGGTATTGGATCATTGGCCCCGGGTCAACGAAAAACACTTTCCGAATTTGGAATTAAGGCTCTTATTGGAGGTACTATCGCCTCTCTTTTATCTGCCACAATTGCTGGAGCAATTATTGGGTAAATAGTTAATAACTTTTCAAATTATTACAAGCTTCAATTTCTTTAATATTGAAGCTTTTTTTATTTTTAACTTTATAAAATTAATTGGAATGAAGCAGTATTTAGACCTAGTGTCACATGTGTTAGAAAATGGAAATGAAAAAGGAGACCGTACCGGTACAGGGACTAAAAGTGTGTTTGGATACCAAATGCGATTTGACCTTAGTCAAGGCTTTCCAATGGTAACCACCAAAAAACTTCATCTTAAATCTATTATTTACGAATTACTTTGGTTCCTAAAAGGCGATACAAACATTGACTACCTAACTGAAAATGGAGTGAAAATATGGAACGCTTGGGCAGATGAAAATGGGGACTTAGGCCCTGTTTATGGGCATCAGTGGCGTAATTGGAACAGTGATGAAATTGATCAAATCGCAGAAGTTATTGAAACCTTAAAAACAAACCCTAATAGCCGCCGCATGTTGGTTTCTGCATGGAACCCATCAGTACTTCCGGATACTTCAAAGTCATTTAGCGATAATGTAGCCAACAACAAAGCTGCGCTGCCCCCTTGCCATGCTTTTTTTCAGTTTTATGTAAATGACGGGAAATTATCTTGTCAACTTTACCAACGAAGCGCAGATATATTTTTAGGAGTGCCCTTTAATATTGCCTCTTATGCCTTATTTACTATGATGGTCGCTCAAGTTTGTGGGTATGAAGCTGGTGAATTTATACATACTTTTGGTGATGCACATATTTATAGCAACCATATAGAGCAAGTAAAAACACAGCTATCAAGGGATCTTCGTCCGCTTCCCAAAATGACGCTAAACCCTCAAATAAAAGATATATTTGACTTTACATTTGATGACTTTACGTTAGAAGGTTACGACCCACACCCGCATATCAAAGGAGCAGTGGCTGTATAATTTAATAGAAACACTTACTTTTGCCTTTGCTTAACACACTATCTATTGAAAACAACAAATCAAATATCTAAATTAACACTTATTGTAGCCGTCTCAGAAAACAATGTGATTGGTAAAGACAATGATTTAATTTGGCGCTTACGAAACGACCTCCAACGATTTAAGGCCCTTACGTCTGGGCATTGTATAATTATGGGGCGTAAAACATTTGAAAGCTTTCCAAAGCCTTTGCCAAACAGGACCCACATTGTGATCACTAGACAACAAAACTACACAGTAACTGAGGGAGTTAAGGTTGTAAATTCGTTAGAATCAGCTATTGAAGCAGCGAAACTTGACTCTAGCCCCTACATTATTGGAGGGGGAGAAATCTATAAACAAGCCTTGGGTTTTGTTGATCTTATAGAACTCACAAAAGTACATCACTCATTTGAAGGAGATACATTTTTTCCTGAAATAGATATCAAAAAATGGGAGGAAATTAATTGTGTTTACAACGAGAAAGATGACCAACACAACTATCCTTTTTCTTTCTTAACTTATAAAAGACGCTAGCTAGCTCTGTTTAGACACTACTAAAACCAATACACATGAAAGCATATATTTTTCCAGGTCAAGGTGCACAATTTTCGGGGATGGGCCTGCCTCTTTATGAGGGTACATCGATTGCAAAATCTCTTTTTGAACAAGCTAATGACATTTTAGGATTTAACATTACAAAAATAATGTTTGAAGGAAGTGTTGACGATTTGAAAGAGACTAAAGTGACTCAACCTGCAATCTTTTTACATTCTGTAATTTTAGCAAAGAGTCTGGGAAAACACTTTCAGCCAGACATGGTTGCAGGACATTCCCTTGGTGAATTTTCAGCCTTAGTTGCCAATGGCACACTCCGTTTTGAAGACGGTCTAAAACTAGTCTCACAACGAGCGCAGGCAATGCAAAAAGCATGTGATTCTACTAAAGGGACTATGGCGGCTGTGTTGGGTTTAGAAAATGAAATAATAGAGGAAACATGTAAATCTATCGAGGGCATCGTAGTCGCTGCCAACTATAATTGCCCAGGTCAATTGGTGATCTCAGGAGCAGTAGACGCTATTCATAAAGCCTGTGATCAACTAAAAGAAAAAGGAGCACGTAGGGCCCTTGTACTCCCTGTGGGTGGGGCTTTTCATTCTCCGTTAATGGCACCGGCAAAAGAACAACTAGCAGCAGCCATAGAAAACACGCAATTCTGCACCCCTAGTTGCCCTATATATCAGAACGTAACTGCAATGCCTGTCCTGAAGGAATCAGAGATTAAAATGAATTTAATTTCTCAACTAACTGCACCTGTAAAATGGACGCAATCGGTTCAGCAAATGATTAAGGACGGCGGTAACGAATTTATTGAAGTAGGTCCTGGCAATGTTCTTCAGGGACTTGTTAGGAAAATAAATAGAGAGATGGATACTAAAGCCGCAACAATTGAAAATTAAAATCAATGAATAAAAGAACCTTATTAATACTTATCCTTGTTATTTTCAATATTAGTTTAGATCAGTTTTCTAAAATTAAGGTACGCGAAAAAATAGTTCCTGGATCGAGAACAGAACTTATTGGAAAGCAACTTCAATTAATGAATGTTGAAAACTCCGGCGCTTTCTTAAGCATGGGGAGTGATTCAAACCCGACTGTTAAACTTGTTTTTCTACTTATTATTCCGGTGATTGTTTTAGGTGTTGTGATGTATCATGTGATCACAAATAAGACGCTTGACAAGAAATCAATTATAGGATTTAGTTGTATTGCTGGTGGAGGAATCGCTAACGTTTATGACCGTTTTATGTACGGATCTGTAACTGACTTCCTTTTCATGGATTTTGGTGGCGTATTCAAAACGGGCGTTTTTAATAGCGCGGACTTATCTGTGACAACAGGGATGGTTTTGTTACTGATGTCAACATTCATGAATCGTTCTTCAAAAAATACTGAAACGAGTTAAACAAGCTTTATTTGCTTAAAAAAGCAATCACTGTGGAAGTAATAAAATCAATCTGATCGTCTTCTAACTCCGTATGCATTGGCATTGAAATTACTTCATTAATTAGAGTGTTTGTCACCTTAAAATCTGCATCATTATAACGATCATCTACATATGCTTTTTGTTTGTGTAATGGGATGGGGTAGTAAACGCCACATGGAATGTCTTTTTCTTGTAAATGTGCTACTAAGGCATCTCTATCCGCGCCCTGAATCTTTAATGTGTATTGATGAAACACATGACAGTCGCAGTTATCACACAGCGTTTCACAACCATTGCCAGCTTTTGGAGTGACAATATTCGCGTGATCTTTAAACGCAGCATTATATTTTCGAGCCGCTGATTGACGTGCTTTGTTGTACCCGTCAAGCTTAGGAAGCTTCGCGTCTAGTACGGCTGCTTGAATAGAATCTAACCTGGAATTAACACCAACAACATCGTGGTGATAGCGCTTATACATTCCATGATTTACAACCCCTCTTATCGTGTGTGCTAAGTCGTCGTCATTGGTAAAAATAGCCCCTCCATCTCCATAGCACCCTAAGTTTTTGGAAGGAAAAAAAGAGGTCGATGCCACATGGCCAATGGTTCCAGCTTTAGACTTTGTACCATCTTGGGACGTATAGTTAGCCCCTATCGCTTGAGCATTATCTTCAATTACAAATAAATCATGAGTCGCTGCGAGCTCCATAATAGCATCCATATTTGCACACTGCCCAAACAAATGTACGGGAACAATAGCCTTTGTTTTTGGAGTAATCGCTTTTTTAATAGCCTCAATATCTATATTGAATTTATCGGGATCAACATCAACTAGGACTGGAGTAAGTCCCAACAAAGCAATGACTTCAACGGTAGCTGCAAAAGTAAAATCTGCAGTAATAACTTCATCGCCTGGTTTTAATCCTAAACCCATCATCGCAATTTGTAACGCATCTGTACCGTTAGCACAAGGGATAACGTGTTTAACACCAAGATAGGCTTCCAAATTTGCTTGAAACTCCTTTACTTTAGGCCCGTTAATAAACGACGCATTATCAATAACTTCCTGAATAGAAGAATTGACAACTTCTTTTATAGATGCATATTGACCCTTGAGGTCAACCATTTGAATTTTTTTCATTTCTTTAAATTTCAATTTGAAGCAATAACAATTACGATGAACAAAAATACAAAATTACCAATGCTTAGTCATAAAATTAATATAAAGAATGTATTTTTGCTTTAAATAAAACCTTTTGAGCCTTTTTTACAATATCATAATTGAACTCGTAACATTTTTTGTTTTCCTTTTCGGAGGTTTTCACAAAAAGGTACAGCTAGGTCAAAAAGGACGCAAAGAAAGTTTGCAAATATTACAACAAAACCTTAGCCCTAGTGATAAGGTTATTTGGCTACATTGTGCGTCTTTAGGGGAATACGAGCAGGGACTACCAGTATTTGAGGCCCTGAAAACACACTACCAAGACCACAAGTTTGTACTCAGCTTTTTCTCTCCATCGGGGTATGAGGTTAGAAAAATAAATCCCATTACAGACCTTGTTGTTTACCTGCCTTTGGATAAGAAAAGTACAGTTAACTCATTTCTAAACATTACAAATCCTAAATTAGTGGTGTTTGTTAAATATGATCTTTGGCCAAATTACTTGCAAGAGCTGAAACGACGACATATAACAACGGTATTAATCTCAGCGTTATTTAGACCGTCACAGCCTTACTTTAAGAGCTATGGGAATTGGTTTAAAAAACTACTTTTTACATTTGACCACATCTTTACGCAAGATTTAGAGTCTAAAAAACTACTAAACTCAATTGGATACTCATCCACTAGCGTGTCGGGAGATACTAGATTTGATCGTGTTGGAAATCAATTGAAAACAGACAATAAGCTAGATTTCATTGCCAAATTTAAAGACACTAAAACCTGTATTGTGGCGGGAAGTACCTGGCCAGAAGATGACAGCTTACTTATAGACTATATTAATACTGGCAAAGAGAATACTAAATTTATTATTGCTCCCCACAACATTGATTCAAGTCAAATTAATTCAATGCTTAAAAAACTTCAGAAACCTACAGTTCTTTACTCTAACTATAAAAATGAAGCTCTAGAAAATAAGTCTGTGTTTATTATTGATACTATTGGCTTACTAACTAAGATATACAAGTATGCAGACATTGCATATATTGGAGGTGGCATGGGGTCGTCGGGGCTTCACAACACACTAGAGGCTGCTACTTTTGGAGTTCCCATTGTGATTGGTAAAAACTATCAAAAATTTCCTGAAGCTAAAGCGATGCTAACTAAAGGTGGATTATTTAGTATTGACAGTGGCGCAAGCCTTCAAGAAACACTAGATGCACTTGTTAAAAACCCAGAAAAAAGGAAGGCTTTAGGTCAAACAAACAAGGAGTATATTAAAAATAATAAAGGCGCTTCAGAACTTGTAATAGCAGAAATAACAAAGCTTTATTCGTAGTCGTTTATTGATATACTTTCACATAATCAATAACAAAATCTTCAGGAAAAATAGAGTCATCTACATATGACCCACCAAAATGCCCGCCAATAGCTAAATTAAGAATGATATAAAACGGCTTATTGAAGGGCCATGTTTTATCATTTTTAATTTCTGGAGAAAATGTATAAACCAAAACATCATCGATGTAGAACTGTATTTGATTCGCATCCCACTTAGTTTTATAAACATGAAACCCCTCTTCAATAGAGTCTATGTTCGTAATTTTAGTGTTGAATGACTGACCATAACTTTCGGGGGTGTGTAATGTCGTGTGAATTTGTCCGGGGGATTTTCCAACATACTCCATAATATCGATTTCACCACAAGCTGGCCATGTGTTGGTGTCTATATCGTGACCCAGCATCCATATAGCTGGCCATAAGCCCTTTCCTATTGGAAGTTGCGCTTTGACTTCAATCGTTCCATATGTAAATTCAAACTTGTCTTTAGATGTAATCCTGCCAGAGTAGTAGGCATCCCCTTGTTTGGTTGCAGAAATTACGAGATGATTATTTACTGTTGTTACATTTTTTTTGGTGTATGATTGCCATTCATTATTACCCCAACCACATAGATTAGGACACCCATCACCAAGGTCGTAGGACCAGCTATTTAAGTCCAAGGAATCTTCATTAAATTCATCCGAAAATAGAAGTCTGGGGGCTGATGAAACAGTAGGCACCAAAAAGGGGGTCAATAGTAATAGTAGAAAAACTCGAACAATCATTTATAAGGTAATAGTGGATTGAAGGTTAGCATTAGAATCGCCTCCAACAAAAATTGAAAAATCTCCTGACTCTAGTATAAAATTTCCATTATTATCATAAAAGCCAAGTTCTTTTTCCGTAAGTGTGAATGAAATTTCCTGGCTTTCGTTTGGCACTAGGCTAACAAGCTCAAAACCTTTAAGCTCTCTAACTGGGCGTGTAACGCTTGCGAAATGATCTCTTATATAAAGTTGTACCACTTCTTTACCTGTTTGTTTTCCAGAATTTTTTAGTGTGACAGACACCTGTACTTCCTTTTCAGAAACGACCGATGTTTTTAGATTACTATATTCAAATGAGGTATAACTCAGCCCATATCCAAAAGGGTATAATGGTGAGTTTTCTTCGTCTTCGTAATGTGACCAAAACACACCAGGAGCACCTGTTGGACGGCCTGTGTTTTTATAGTTGTAATAAATAGGAACTTGGCCCACAGCTCTTGGAAAACTCATTGGTAGCTTTCCGCTTGGATTATAGTCTCCATAGAGAACTTGTGCAATAGCATTTCCACTTTGAGTTCCTAACTGCCAAGCCTCAACAATTGCCGGTAAATTTTCGTGATGCCAATTTAAGACCAGAGGCCTTCCGTTATTAAGAACTAGCACAATATTCTTGTTAACCTTATATACTGCTTCTAGCAGTTCTTGTTGGACGCCTGGCAATCCTAATTTAGTTCGACTTCGACCTTCACCGCTTTGATAACCAATTTCTCCCAATACCATGACAACAACATCAGCAGATTTTGCGGCCTCGATTGCTTGAGGGAATTCACTTTTATCGGAAGTATTGATTTGAACCTGAGCCGTAAACGCCGTGTAACCAATACTAACATCGGCTCCTTTGGCATAGGTTATTTTATTTTCTTTATAGGCTTGCATTCCCTCTAAAACAGAAACAGCAGAATGGTCTTTGGCTGCAATCCTCCAATTCCCCAAAGGGCTGTTTTTATCTGCTGCTAAAGCACCAATTAAAGCGATTTTTTGGCCTTGCTTTTTCAAGGGTAATAACTGATTGTCATTTTTCAAAAGTACAATTGATTTTTTTGCTAGATCTAAAGCAGCCTCATGAAAGGCTTGTTGGCCGATAACTTCTTTTTCACGTACCTCATCACAGTACTTGTAGGGATCTTCAAAAAGCCCTAACTCGAACTTAACTTTTAAAATTCGTTTGACAGCGTCGTCAATGAAAGACTCCTTCACTTTGCCTTCTCTAACTAAACCTGCTAATTCTTTCACGTATAAGTGTGATTCCATGTCCATGTCAGAACCAGCATTGGCCGCTATCATAGCCGCTTCCTTACCATCTTTAGCAAGACCATGAGACGTCATCTCATCAATAGAGCCCCAATCGGTAACTACAAAACCGTCAAAAGCCCATTTGCCTTTTAAAACGTCTCTTTGTAAATATTTATTTCCTGTAGCCGGAATTCCGTTCAGCACATTAAAGGCATTCATAAAGGTTCTCACCCCCGCATCAACAGTGGCCTGGAATGGGGGAAAGATCATGTTATTTAAAGTGGAAGTTCCAACATCGACCGTATTGTATTCTCGTCCGGATTCAGAGAATCCATAACCAGCAAAGTGCTTAGCACATGCAGCAATAGTAGTATGTTGTGATAAATCTGTACCTTGAAATCCAAGAACACGTGCTTTAGCAATTTTAGATCCTAAATAAGGGTCTTCACCAGCACCTTCCATCACGCGACCCCATCTTGCATCACGAGTGATGTCAACCATAGGAGCGAATGTCCAGTTAATTCCAGCAGCAGCAGCTTCTTCTGCCGCCACTTCAGATGATTTTCTAATGGCCTCTAAATCCCAGCTTGCAGACTCAGCTAAAGGAATTGGGCTTATGGTTTCATAGCCGTGAATCACATCAAACCCTATAATTAAGGGAATTCCTAAGCGCGATTCTTCAACTGCAATTTTTTGAACGCCTCTCACGTTCTCAACACCCCTTACATTTAGCATTGAGCCAACATACCCATTTCTAAGATGCTCATACTTTTCGGCTGCATCTCCTGAATCTGGAGCCGGGCCCGTAAGATCCCAGAAGCCTACATATTGGTTCATTTGACCTACTTTTTCTTCTAGAGTCATCCGACCTAATAACTCATTTACTTTTTTCTCAATCCCCTGAACCGACGTTAAAGAAGAACTAAGAGAAGGAGTTGAGTCAGATTTAATACAAGAAACTGCAGTAAATAAAACACTAAATAAAATAACTATTAGAAAGGGTTTTTTCATCTTATTGGTATACTCTTATATAATCTACCTCCATAGCATCGGAGGTGAAATTGGGGTCTATCGTACCGCCATTGGTCCCGCCCATTGCTACATTAAATATTAAAAAGAAATTTTGATTGAATGGTAAAGACCCTGAATTTCCTGTTGTAAAAAACTCAACTCCATCTAAAGAAAAACTAAGGGTTGAGGACGTCCAATTTAAGGAATAGACGTGAAATTCATCAAAAGTAGAATCTGCAATATCGCCGCCATAACTAGCTTGTCCTAGAGGGTTATCTGAATTAACATTGTCTGGATTAAACCAATGAAGCGTTGAAGACACACTGTTTTTATTTACGAACTGTTCCATGATATCGATTTCTCCACATTCTGGCCAACTTACAGAGTTTATATTTTGCCCTAACATCCATAAGGCGGGCCATGTTCCTGCAGTAGTTGGTAATTTTGCACGAATGTCTACACGACCATACTTAAAATCAAATTTATTTTTAGTTATGATTCGACCTGAAGTATACGAGTTATTAGATTCTTTAATGACTTTTATTTTTAGTATCCCGTTCTCTTTATACACATTATTAAGACTGTTTGTATAAGATTGAACTTCTTGGTTACCCCAGCCACCACCGCCAATTTCATAAGTCCATTTGTTGGTGTTAATTGTCCCATTGCCGTCAAATTCATCTGACCACACTAAGGTGTCGTTATTCCCAGTACCTCCGTTGTTATCTTCATCTACAAAAATTGTAATATTTTGAATTTTTGAGATGCTATTTTCTGAGGTTGAATACGCATAAATAGTAATGGGAAACTGATTAAGTCCTTGGGAATTTACGGAGTATGTAAAGTTACCACTTGGACTATCAACCTCATCCGCAGTCCCAACCTTAAAACCGTATCTAACGGCATTAGTAGCAGTAGCTGAAAGGTTTAAAACCCCCGAGCCGTCTCCGTTAGGGTTGTTTGCGTCTTGGCCTTGTATGTCAAGGGATACGACAAGATTAGTTGGTATTACGGTATTATTATTATTATTAGGGTTATTTATATCCTCACTATCACTTGAAGAGCAGCCATAGGCCGTCAAGAGCACCAATACAGAAAGATTAAAAATAAATGTTATTTTTTTCATTATCACAAATTTAAAATTAATTAAAAAAAGAGGCAAAAAATTTGCCTCTTTTTTTATGAAAGTAAGAACAAATTACTATTCAGCGACTAAAATCATCCACCATGTGAACTCTCCAGCACCATCTACAGTTCTAATATATAATTCATTTTCATTATAGTCCCACAACTCATATGTATGACTACCTCCAGTATAATAGGTGAAAAATGCGTTATTGGTTAATTTTATAGAGATCTGTCCTGGATTAATAATATTCCAGTTTTCAGTATAATCTGCATATTCATAATTTAGTACATCAGCACCATCTTCGCCGCCAGTACCATTGTTCCCTAGTTCTGCATATACTTGAGCCGAACGGCCAAAAATAGTTCCGTTAGTCATATGGTTAAGAGTTCCATCAGAATTGAAAGTCCAGCGATCGTCGTAGGTTCCTGTACCAACTTTATCTTCAGGGCCTGCTCCGTACCACTCACATGGTATAAGACCACCTACTGGACCTAATCCAAAATGCTGCCCTACTTCAGACTTAACTCTCCATGTTTTTGAGCTACCGCCCGTAATCGCTTGAACTAAATCAGCTGGAGGGGTGTAGGTTGCTAAAACTTCAATAGTAAAAGTCGTTGAAGAAGGACTGCCTGCAGTTCCGTAAGCAACAACTGTTACATCATAGCTATTTACTCCTACAGCATAAAAAGACTTTTCAAGAACTCCTGAGGCCACCATTTCTTCTGCGCCATTAAATATATATTTATAAGTAATAGCCCCTTCTGCAGATGCATTGAAGTTTACAACTCCACTACCATCTCCGTTAGGGTTTTCGGCATCTAATCCAACCACATCAACCGTAACTGCTAAGTTAGTAGGTGTTGTAATATCGCCAAATTCATAAGTATCTTCCTCACAGGCTGTAAAAAACAGCAAGCTTAAAGATAAACTGATAAAATATTTTAAATTTTTCATGATTATTTTAAATTAGTTTATTGATATATCGTCTAAATAAATTGTATAGTTTGACGAACCGTCTCCCTCAGTTCCATTGTCCATAATAAGAACCATATTATACCAATCTATACTTTCGTCAATTCCAGAGTGGTCAAACGTTAAGGTTTCCCATTGGTTAGCCAAAGTCGTAGTTGCTGTAATTTCAGCTGAGCCTGTATTGTTTGGCCATGGGACATTGTCTTCAAACTTCATCAGTAAATCTAAACCAACTCTCGGCGACCATACTTTTACAGTGACTATTGAAGACGAAGTTATATCAAATGGTGTTCCAACAGATATTTTTGACCCTGCCCATACTTGGCCAGTTCCTTTAACCATTTCGGCCACCATTGCTGAGTTATTCCCATTTGTATCTGGATTTGAAATGACAGAAATACCCCCACCGTCAAAAGAACTTAGTTCAGAAAACTCTGGTTCAAAATCTAACAAAGGAGTACTCGTAATATCGTCTAAATAAATTGTATAGTTTGACGAACCGTCTCCCTCAGTTCCATTATCCATAATAAGAACCATATTATACCAATCTATACTTTCGTCAATTCCAGAGTGGTCAAACGTTAAGGTTTCCCATTGGTTAGCCAAAGTCGTAGTTGCTGTAATTTCAGCTGAGCCTGTATTGTTTGGCCATGGGACATTGTCTTCAAACTTCATCAGTAAATCTAAACCAACTCTCGGCGACCATACTTTTACAGTGACTATTGAAGACGAAGTTATATCAAATGGTGTTCCAATAGATATTTTTGACCCTGCCCATACCTGGCCAGTTCCTTTAACCATTTCGGCCACCATTGCTGAGTTATTCCCATTTGTATCTGGATTTGCAACGATAGAAATACCCCCACCGTCAAAGGAACTAAGTTCGAATCCTGTTTCGAAACCGATAGTTTGTGAGGTAGTATTTGGTGTTTCTTTATAAAAATATAAATTATCTACATAAATAATTGCATTGTTTCCTATCGTATCAAATAATAGTTGTGTAATACCAGAAACATCCGTTGTATATTCAGCTAAAGGAATATCTACGCTTACCCACTCACCAAGGCTGATAGGATCGGCAAACTCAATGTCTTCTTTTAAAGGATCTCCATCTGCATAAGAAGTATTAACTAACTTAAGTCCTAAAACAGTAGCGTCTGGAGTCCAATAGTCAAAATGAACAAATTCCATTGCTGAAACATCAGTTGCATTTCCATAATCAGTTACAATCCCTGTATAGTTTAAATCATTATAAAACCACGTATTATTTCCTTCAACTTGCACCTCTGTAAGGGTTGTTGTTTGTCCCCAACCCGGGTTAAGTTCAGATAATTCAATATTGGTATATACATCGCTGTACAAAGAGATAACATCATCTGGTTGTCTTGATGGCGGAGTTGGAGCTGATGTTAAAGGAGATATAATTTCCGTCACTTCAAAGTCTTCAGTATAAACAGTCGTTTCGATTGCCGCTCCCATTGCTTCTACAGTAATTGTGTAGGTTCCTGGTTCTAAGAAATCCAAAAACACTGTTTCACCAATATTCCCCGTAACTGGTGAAGGTGTTTCTTCAGTAGTTCCTAGAGAAGTCACATCAAAACTTACAGAAAAATCAGCTGAAGCTGTAACATTTACACGTTTAGAGATTGCAGCATCATTTTCAATAGTCACTTCTAAGTTAGAAGGCGCTTGAAATGAAACGACTAACTCTTGAGCCAGGGTTGTTTCTAAGCCTGTAACGCCATAGGCTACAGCCGTAACTGTATAAGTTCCTTCAACATATGTATGTGATGTGTTTTGGCCGTTACTAAAGTTTTCAGGCTCTAGAGTATCATCTCCAAAATAAATATCAAACCCAACAGCTCCCTCTGCGGTTGGCGTGATTGTTACAAAACCTGTATTGTCTTGAGTCACTTGAAAAAGCATTGCTAATTCAGAAGGCGCCTCAACATTTGAAATAAAATTTAAGTCTTTTTCATCGTCAGAGCAAGTGGTTAATGCAAGAACAACAACACAAAGACTAAGTATATATTTTAGTATTTTCATAGTTATATTTTTTAATAGTTTGGATTTTGATTCCAGTTTCCGTTAGAGAATTGAATTTCTTGAATTGGAATAGGAAATATTTCGTGTTTACCTGCTTCAAAGCCTTCAATTTCAGAAGATGCTTGACCAGTTCTTACAAGGTCAAAGAAGCGATGCCCTTCACCTACTAATTCTACACGTCTTTCATGATAGATAGCGTCGGTTAGTTCAGCCCCAGCAGCAGTTACATTGTTAGCGTTAGTGCCAAATGCACGTGTGCGCACCAAGTTTAGGTATACCTGTGCTTTTGAGTCATCAATACCGCCCCTATTATTAGCTTCAGCGGCCATAAGCAATACATCTGCAAAACGAATTGACCTGTAATTATTAGGGTTTGTTAAGTTTTGATCGCCAATGTTTTGATCCCCTTGGCGTGCAAGGTATTTTCTGTTGTAATACCCTGTGTGCTCATACCCTATTCCGTAGGTAGCACCAGTTTCTGTTGCCCAAGCTTCGATATCAAGAATAGACACCTCTTTTCTTGAATCACCAGCTTCAAAAGCATCAACTGCTTCTTGAGTTGGTACATTAAAGCTATATCCAGAATCATAGGTTGGACCTGTGTGGTTTCTAATTCCGTTAAATCCAACGGCAACATTTCCTTCACTACATTGAAGACAACCAAACCCAGCCCCTTCAGCATCTGTATACTGTACTTCAAATACAGACTCCACATTATTTTCACCTTCGTTTTCAAACATAGTTGCATAACTAGCAGCAAGTTGATAAGGTCCATTATTAATCACATTGTCCAATACCATTGCAGCATCACTAAATTTATCTTGGTATAAATACGCTTTTCCAAGTAATGCTTCTGCAGCTCCTTTGGTTACTCGCCCTACTTGAGGGGCGCTATACTCCAAGTTGTTAACGGCGAACATTAAATCACTTTCAATAAGCGCATACACCTCTTCTACAGAATATCTAGCGGTAGAAAGCTCGTCTCCGGGTGAAAATCTTGTTCCAGCTCCTTGTAAAGCAGCGTCATAGTTTTTTATTGGAAGCGCTCCAAACCATTTAACTAATTCAAAATGGTAATAGGCTCTAAGGAAACGTACTTCCGCAACCATAGCGTTGCGTCCTTCGAATTCAGTTTTATCTTGGAATTCTAAAAAGTAGTTAGCCCTATTCACTCCAGCAAACATCCAACTCCAGACATCTCTTAAATTGCTATTTACAGCCGTGTGGCCCATGTCATCTATTTGTTGAAAGCCTACAACGTCTGTTGCACTTTCGCCACCACACAATGTATTGTCAGACGCAATTTCGCCTAAAAGCACATTAACGTAAGAAGCTTGTAATAAATCATATACTCCTACAAGAGCCATGTAATAATCATCTTCCGAATTAAAATACGTCTGTGAATCGATATTATAATTTTGAGTTTCGTCTAAGAATTCATCCGAACAGGAGTAAATTCCAGTAGCAATTAGCGTGAACACTAGAATTGCAGATATTATGTTTTTGTTGTTTTTCATCGTGTTTTAGTTTAAAATGAGATATTTAGTCCAAAAATATACTGTCTAACGGTTGGATAGAACCCATAATCAATACCACCACCTAGAGCGGCTCCGTTGGTAGCAGCTGGATCAAACCCTTTATACTCGGTAAAAGTAAAGGGGTTGTTTACAGATAGGTAAAGGCGTACTTTAGCCATTCCAATATTCTCTAGAGTTTCTTCAGGTAAACTATAGCCTAATTGTATGTTTTGAATCCGTACAAATGAAGCGTCTTCTACATAGAAGTCAGAAAATAACTTGTTTGTAGAGGCGCCGGTTGTTGCTCTTGGAACTGTATTGCTAGTTCCTGGTCCTGTCCAACGGTCTAAATAATAATCTAAACGATTTACGTTTGGTTGGTCACGTTCGTAGTTACGAACCATGTCCTTGCCTACTTCGGCAAATGCATATAAACTTAGGTCAAAACTCTTGTAATCAACTGAAAAATTGAAACCCATATAATAATCGGCTAAAGGTTTTCCGATAAATGTTCTATCATCAGAATTAATTTCTCCATCTCCATTAACATCTACATAACGAATATCTCCTGGAACAGCTCCGTAACCTAGACCCTCTTGCGAAGGATGTGCATCAACATCTGCTTGTGTTTGGAAAATTCCATCTGTTTGAAGTCCATAAAAATAACCGATCGGCTGACCTGTTTCCATTCTTGATGGGGGTAAAGGTTGACCAACTCCAAAAGAACCGCCTGTTAAGGGTACATCGGCATTAACTTCTATAACCTTTCCTTCAATCTTTGTTACATTATAACTAACATTATATGATAAGTCATCTGTAATATTATCACTGTAATTGATTAAAAATTCTAATCCCTCAGAACGAGTTGTACCTGCATTAACAGTTGGTGACCCCGAACCAGGTGCTGAAGTTCCTAAAATTCCAGAGACTGGAAGTCCAGGAATTAATAAATCAACTCTATCTTCTAAAAAGTAATCTGCTACAATCTCTAATTTGTTTCCAAAAAACTTAGCATCTAAACCAATATCAAGTTTTTCAGCAGTTTCCCACTTAGCATTTGCATTTGCAATAGGTCCGTTAGCAACACCATTGGTTAAAGCACCGTCAAAAACATAGGTTGCCTCTCCGCTCAGTGCTGATCTATATAAGTCATTTCCAACAAGGTTTCCTAAAGTTCCATAACTTCCACGAATTTTTAAGAAGTCAATAACTTCACTATCCTTCAAGAAATTTTCATCAGATATTTTCCACCCAGCAGTAACAGATTTAAAATAATCAATTCTATTGTCTTTAGCAAATGCGGAAGAACCGTCTCTACGAATCATTGCAGACAATAAGTACTTTCCTTTAAAGTCATACTGCAAACGACCAAAGTAAGACAACAAACGGTTGTCATATGTATACGATCCATTTTCTTTAGCGTCACTTGTTCCAGTAGTTAGAGCGATATCAGCAAAATCCCATGAGTTATTTGGTACATCAAAACCTGTGGCGAATAAACCATCCCCCCAGTTTTTGATTACAGTAGTTCCTACTGTAGCTTCAAGGTTGTGTTTATCTGCAATCGTTTTTTTATAGGTTGCAAACGTATCCCATGTATAAGAATCATATTGATTCTTACTCTGATTCACAGTACTTCGGTCCGTATTAAATACTTTTCCTGCCCCGTAATTAGCTATCGGAGAAAATGTTTTGCCTTTGTCGCTGTATGTTTTGAAACCCATTCTAGACGTGATCGTCAAATGATCCGTTAGCTTGTATTCTAACTGAAAGTTTCCTTCAATACTACTTCCAAAGTAAGTGTTGTATGTATCACGTATTTGAGAAAATGGATTTATGATTTCATTTCCAAAAATCCCATTAACATCTTCTTGATCTAAAGCAAATAATGGAGAATAACTAATCGAGTTAAATAAGACAGACCCTAAGCCTGACTCACTAATAGTTTTTCTTTTGTTTGAAAAGTAGTTTAAATTTATAGTGCTCTTTAAACGATCATTAATATCAATCCCCAGATTTAATTTAATATTATCTCTAATATAATTAGATTTATCACTAGCTATAATTCCGTCTTGATCAAGGCGAGTCGCCCCTAAATAATACGTGACATTATCTGTACCACCTGACAAGCTAACATTATGATTAGTCATTAATGCCTGATCAAATAGCTCATCCTGCCAGTTTGTTCCAGCTCCAAGCCCAGCTATATTTGAATAAGGTAGTGACTGACCGTTTGCAGCATAACTTTCGTTAACTAGAGCTGCATATTCGGAAGCATTTAAAAGAGATAACTTTTTTGTTGTTTCTTGAATTCCTGCGTAAGTGTTATAAGACACTTGAGGTGCCGTATTTTTCTTTCCTTTTTTAGTGGTTACTAAAATTACTCCGTTCGCACCTTCAACTCCATATATTGCAGCTTGGGCATCCTTTAAAACAGTAAGACTTTCAATATCATCCGGGTTAAGACTATTGAAGCTCGATACAATATAACCATCAACAACCAATAAAGGGTCGTTATCAGTGTTACTACTTACACCTCTAATAAGAAATCGGAATCCACTACCTGGTGAACCTGACTGAGTAGATACCGAAACCCCCGTTGTAGTCCCTTGTAAGGCTTGAGACACATCGACTGGCTTCAGTTTTTCAATGGTCTCAGATCCTACTATAGAAACTGAACCTGTAAGGTCTTTTCTGCTTTTAGATCCATATCCAATTAGGACTATTTCGTCTAAAGACTCATTGTCTTCTTCTAAGTCAACATTCATAACAGAAGCAGCTGGAAGCTCTAAAGTTTCAAAACCTACATATGTAAATACTAATGTAGCGTTTGGTTGAACGTTTGAAATGGTAAAGTTACCATCGAAATCGGACACAGCTCCTGAGCTGGTGTTTTTAACTATAATATTCACTCCTATTAAAGGAAGGCCATCAGCGCTAGATTTAACTGTTCCGCTCACTGAAATATTTTGAGCCATCGCTGTCGTAGCAAATGTCAAACTAACCAGTAGGGTATAAAATATTTTTTTCATAAATATTAGTTTAATTATTTTTTATAAATCTATAACAAGAATGTCTTAATTCCTCAAAAATAGACGCAACAAAAAACATACACCACAAAAAACATGAGCTAGAATTGTTGAAATGATAATTTTTAAGGTTAAAATTATGAAATTACCTATGAAGTGATTTACGAACCTAAAGAGCTCAAAAAGAAGATGTAGTGCTTATGTATGGTTGAAATAAGGATGTGTAGTGTTTCTACAGCTCAAGAATATAGCTAGTCAAGCTAGATTCATGCGGCAAACCCATCTTTTTACGCAAACGATATCGCTTAACCTCTACACTTCTGTAGGATATGTTTAGTAAAGGCGCAATTTCTTTAGACGTTAAATTAAGCCTTAGATAAGCACATAATCTAAGGTCGTTGGGAGTTAGACTTGGATGAATTGATTTAATATGTTTAAGGAAATCTTTGTCTGCATTATTAAAAGCTTCCTCAAAAAGTTTCCAGTCGTCGGTATTATTTAGGTTTTTATCAATAATTTTAATCACCTTTTTTAGATCCTGTCCTTTGAAATCTTTTTCTTTAAGCTCATTCTTAATTCCGTTAAGGAATTCATTCTTCTTAATTAGACTCATTGTTGAAACAGCTAGTTCACGATTTTTACTCTCAATATCTAATTTTAATTTTTCATTGTTTAATTGTATGAGCTGTTTAGAAGACTCTAGTTCTTTTAGAGCTAAATCTTCTTCAGATTTTTTTAGCACTTTGAGCTGCTGTTTCTTATAATATCTCTTATAACTATTGTGAACAAAAACCCACAATAAAATAATAAAAGAGATGTAAACAACAATAGCTAAATTAGAGAGATACCAAGGCCTGTTAATTACAAATGAAAACGAACTAGTGTTTATGGTTTCGGTAACACCTGTTCTTCCTTTAACTTTGAATCGATAACTACCATAGGGAAGGTTTTTAAACACTTGATAACTGTCCTGAGTCCAGTCAGACCATTGTGATGACCATCCTTCAAGTTTGTACGAATAGTTTTTCTTAACGATATTATCATAATGAGGGATTGTATAACTAAAGAAAAGACTGTTTGTGTCATAATCTAAGCTTTTGACAGACTTTAAATCTAGCTTAAACCTGTCTTCATTGATTTTATTAACTTCCACAGAATTTAGCTTGATACTGTAAAGATGGCTAGGCTTTGAAATATTTGAATTAAATATAAAATAACCATTAGATGAACCCAAAAGAAACTGATCTGTAGCTATCATAGATAAATTCTCAAAACCACTTACTACTTTTTTAAAGTTAGCAAGTGATACAGGGATTATTTCGGGCTTAGGAATTTCTGTAATACTTCCGGTACTGATAATTAATATGCTTTGATCAGCAAAACACCACTTGAGACCATCTGAGCCCTTTACATCCATTAATGTTGAACGTAATGAAAATTTATTCAAAAGATTGTTAAATGACTCAGAACCAACAAAACCTTGTAGAGTGTCATCATATTTAAATACCCCTTCGGAAGATGTATAAAATAAGTTGTTGGAGAAATTTAAAATATTTGATCCAGCACCCTTTTTTACTGTGTTTACACTAGAAACATTTGAAACAGAAAATAGATCATCCGAAAGTTCGAGTTCATATAGCCCCCGTAGCTCATGATTGACAAATATTTTGTTTCCATTTTGCTCGTAAAATCGAGTAGACAAATCAAAACCTTTAATTTTATTTCTAAATTTCCATTGGCCGGAAGAATATTCTAATAAGCTTAATCCAGAGTAATTTCCTTGTAAAATAATAGTTGGATCATTTGCTAATCGCTTAAAATCCCAGGTCCCTGGAGAATCAAAAATTGTATATTGTACCTTCCGCTCTTTTATGATCATTGTGCCTAAATGATGACCACAGAAAACTAAATCATCAATAATCTTAAGACTCCACACCTGACCATTGGTGCCGGGCACAAAGACAAAATCAGAATCAGATTGTCTTGGCTTATAAAATAAGCCTTGGTTAGTTCCCAAATATAAGTAGCCGTTATGTAAGACCGAGGAATAAACAGTGCCTATGGTACCTTTGGTGTCATTATAAACCGAAAACTGTGTAGATAAATTAATAAAACTAATTCCAATATCAAGTCCTAACCATAAATTGTTTTGCTGATCTTCAAAAACAGATAAAACAGTATTATTGCTCAATCCTTTTTCAAAATTTAAATCATATTTCAATAATCCCTCAGAATTTAGATGAAAATATCCATTAGAAACAGTCCCTAGAATGATACTGTTATCCTTTAATTTAGTTGCACTGTAAATTGAAAGAGCTGTTAGATCAATAGAAGCGTCGATTTTCCAGGGGATCAAAGATTCATTTTCTAAAAAATAAAACCCCTTCGAAGCTGTTATTATAAGTAAACGTCCTTTTAAATCAAAAGCACCCACTAGTTTATTGGCCACCAAGTTAGCGTCATTAGTAACAAGCTCTGTAGCGCCATTCACAAATTTAAAAATCCCTTCATTTAATTTATTAAAAAAAAGAACTCCATTGACAACAAAAATATTTGTAATCTCATCATCTGATTCAATAAAAGAAAATTCATTTGTAACTTCATTTACTAAATAAATTCTTGAAAAAGACTGAAAGACAAGCCACTCATCTAGTTTTATAATTTTCCAAAATTGTTCGTCATCTGTTAATTCAATCCCTATTTTTTGCACTAATGAAGTATACTCTAAAACGTTTTTATTATTTTTTTTCCATACTCCGAAATCCATATAACTCCCGGAATACACATCATTCCCTACTGCTTTAACAGACCTTACAATAGAACTATCAGGAACAGGATATAAACTCCAATTCACTCCGTCATACTCGAGGAGTCCTGAATTATTGGCAAAATACATAGTTTGATCAGTGGTCTGAGATATACCCCAATTTTGGTTTTGGGCACCATATATGTCTGGCGTATAAGCCATTAAGGGTGGGTGTTCTTGAGCCGTTAAGTTTAAGTAACTTAGTAAAATTAAAACAAAGTAGGCTATTCTCATAAAAACAGAATTCTATAAAATAGTTAGAAATTAAGATAAACACAGTTGTGCATTAATGAATTATATACATTAATGATTTTTCAAATATAGTGTAAAAATTAGAATGCTATTTACTGGGGCTCAAAACAAAAACTACCTAATATTTAAAAAAGAGACTAGGTCTTCTTTTCGGCGCTTAGCTACTGGAAGCATAAGCTTGCCTACTAACTCACAATTACTGCCGTCTGAGTTATTGATGTTTATAATATATTTGAGGTTAATCAAATACTTTTTGTGAATCCGAAAAAAATAACTTGTGGATAATAATTTCTCATACTCTCCAATATTTTTAGATACAAAAAGCGTAGACTTATCTACAAGATGAATTGTGGTATATCTCCCGTCAGATTCTAAATATAAAATATCGTCAATACGTACAAAGTCGATTTTTTTAGTTGAAGGGATTGCTATGAAATTATAATCTGTTGTTTTAGACCCAATGGAGCTCTTCACTGACTTGATTTGTGAAGGTGTTGTAAAATTATTATTTTTAAAGCAATCTTCAATTCTTTTAAAAGTGACCAAAAGATCTTTTGGGTCAATTGGTTTTAAAATAAAATCTACAGCGTTAAACTTAAATGCTGAAATAGCATACTCTTGGTAAGCAGTTATAAAGACAACCAAATAATCACTATAGGTTATTGCATCCAAAACATCAAAACCAGTACCATCACCCATAATGATATCTAAAAAAATGACTTTTGGCTTTAGAGCATTTAATTTTTGAATTGCATCTGGTACAGAAGTAGCTATTGAAACAATTTGAATTGATGGACAATATTTCTTTAAATAAATACTGAGTAATTCATTGTTTTTAGACTCATCATCGATGAGCATTGATGTAATTTTTAACATTTTATGCTTTTTAATAGATTTGGGATATAACTAATATATGAAACAAATTTCTACATTTTAATTTGAAACACTCAAAAGGTTAGGCTAATAACGAAAGTAAGGAAAAAAGATAAAAAAACACAATAAAATTCAACATAATAGAAACAAAACTTGTGATTATCAATGATTTAAGTATATTTATAGTATGATGTATAAGGTGGAGAGTGCTAGGAGGCAAAGGAAGATGCGTTGGATGATAATAACTATAATGTTAGTTATATGTTCCTCAGTAAAATCACAATCTCAAGATCCAGTTAAAAATTCACCGTTGGCTTCAATTGTCAAAGTATATAATGAAGCCAACAAAGAGACGTTGACTGATAGCTTGACTAATATAAATAAGCGAGAAGCATTGGACTCAGGAAATGACTCTCTTTACATAGCATTAACATTCCAACAATTTGACAAAAGAAACATGAGAAATATCGATGTCTCTGGCATTGTATTATTACAGGACTTGTTGGTCAATAAAATTGATATAAGTGAAAAATACCTTGAAATACTTCTGCGAGCAAACCTAAGTCTAGGAGCTTATTTTATGATACAAGAAAATCCCTCAGCATCCAGCTTAGGACTTGCGAAATATTACTATGAAAAACATTTCAAGATTCTACAAGAGCTAAAGCTAAGCTCTGAAGAGCTTAAACAATTCCGACTTCACAAATTAGATTACTTCATAAAAACAAAGAATGACAGTTTATTTGATTATTTAGACCAATACTCTATTTCTAAGGAAAAAGAAAATTTGATACTCACAAAATGGCACAGAATAAATGAAAATCACACAAAAGAATTATTTTACGCAACCAAAACTTCTGATTTATTTGAACAAATGATTGCATTTGGAAATAATAATAAAATTAAAGAAGCTGATAGCCTGTATTCAATTTTAAAAAGGAAATATGAGCATGAAAATAAAGAAATGGTAAATATATTACATCAAAAAATGGCCCATATTTATGTGAAACATGACGAACAACCACAAGCTGATGAATTATATGAAAAATCGCTAAAGTATTTTGAGCAGTACAATAAATTTTATCGAATGGAAGAAAGTCTAACAGGTTTAGCCATTACTAACTGTGAAAGTAACGCAACTCCATATCAGATTTCTAGTTACATAGAAAGGTTACGTGTTTTTAATAAAACAAAAGAAAAGGAACAATTAAAGGTCCTTACAAACCATCTTAGTTTAATAAGTAAGGTGTCCACTTGGAACATAAAAAAAAGGGTGACAGAGAAAAAACAAATTGAAGCGCAATTAAATATTCAAAAAACAGTAATAAATCTAGGAGTCGGCTTTTTAATAGCATTTGCTGTTTTTATATACATATATATTCAAAGAGTAAATGAAAGTAATAAACTGAAGCTCGCAAATAAAATAATGAAAATTAATGTTATAAAATCAAAATTTAAACCTCATTTCACATTTAATGTTTTGTCCGTTGTAAATTATTTTATTGCAAAAAAAGACTTTGAAAATGCCTCAACCTCACTAAATAAAATGGCTGGTCTGTTGCGATTAACTCTTGAAAACATCGATAAAGATTTAGTTTCGTATGAATCCGAATACAAGATCTGCGAATACTATATGTACCTTGAAGGCTTGCGGTTTTCTGAAAAATTTGACTTTAAGATAGAGCCTTTGACGGATTTAGAAACAAAAAGCTGGAAACTCCCAGCTGGGATTATAGAGCCGTTTTTAGGAAACTCCGCAAATCATGCCTTTAATGTTGCACAAAAAAAGGGACTGATCACAATGAGCCACCAAATTAGAAATGAATGCTTAGTTATTACTCTAAAGGATAATGGGAGTCGTGTAGATGAAAAGATCTTATCCGAGAGACTTTATCATGGTCATAGCATTTCGAAGGATATTATCTCTGCTACTTCAAGATTATATAAAAAGAAAATAAAACTTGAGATAAAAAACGATTTTGGTACTCAGATAATTATTACTATTCCTTTGTTAAAACCATCTTAATTTTTTGAGCTTATTAATTTACTAACGATTTCTCACTACGAGTCAAAATCACTATCATCACGTATTGGTGAAGGAATAGATTGAGCTTGAGACTTTTTTGGGTTCAAGGTTATAAATGTTCCTATTGCAGTTAAGGCTGCATATTTACCCATTTTCGACAGGGCTTCAGTTCTTGTTATTTGATTTTTTTTCATTTTATTTTATTTGCGTTTGTTGTAAACTAGTTTGAAACATAAAAATTAATTAATAACTAATTTTGTTGTTTTAGTTTGGTTTTGATTGTTAAGGTGTGTTACATAAACTCCTGAACTGACATTGGATACGTCTATTTTGTGCTCTGTTTGATTAGATTCTAGTAGATGTGAGCTTAATAATCGCCCTCTTATATCATATATTTTTAAAATTGAATCGCTTACTAGCTGTCCTTTGACAGTTATATTTTTTGAGTTGGCCATAGAAAAAACCTCTACGCTATTTAAGGCTGTAGATTCTGTAGTGAATGTATTAGCAGTCGTTCGAATATAAAAGCGACCTATTCCATTCAAATCGTTAGTTGCGGTAAATGTGTAACTTTCTGATGTTAAGAGAGTTTGTATGTTTAGTTCCGTATCGTCTAAGTAAAAACTAACACCTGATGGTATATTTAACTCTGAAAAACTTAGGGTCGCTTCCTCTCCTGCTGCTAAATTAACATCAACTGGAATAGCGTAATCTTCAGATGTCATGTCTTCTAAAGGAAGGGTTTGAATCGATAGGTTTAGTCCCTCAGAAGATTGCACTAAGTGGGTGCCTAGTCGAGAGCCAAAAGAGCCCGCATCATACCCTTCATCAAATGCACGTGTACCATTAGGACTAATGAAATAAATCGAAGTTGTATATGACAAAGATTGCGTCATTAACTTTAACTTTAAAAATGAAGAAGACTCATTAGAAAGTCGCCCTTGAATTGAATTGTCTTTTCCTAGTAGACTAACTCGCCTTGCCGAGCTAGGAATTGTAATAGAGGAAGTTTGTGGAGTTCCTAAAATAACAAAAGCTTGGCCTGGTGTCAGTAAATCAAAATTTGTAACATTAGTAAAGTTAACCGTTTCCCACGGAAAATCAGTGTCCGATCCGTTGTAAAAATACATTGCCTTATATTTAGAATCAACACCAGCATTAGCAATCATAACACCCAAGATCGTTTCAGTGTCAAGGTGAGTTGAAAAGGGATTGCCAATTAAGTTGCTTCTTTTCCATCTCCCCAGTCCAAACGAAAGTGCGATAGGGGTATCTGAAGTGGTCAAAATTCCATTGTAAGACAAGGTTTGTCCGCCAGCTCCTAAGGAAGCTGCCCGATAGCCTTTTGCTGCTACTAAAGTTTCGGAACTGGTTGGACTATACTCTTCATAACCATCAGCAGACAAATTATTAAGGGGACCATATAACATATTTGAGCTCACAGTCATAGTACCTTCTGCTATTTTTCCTTGGTTATTTGTAACAAACTGTGAAAATAATTGTCCACTTACTGGAGGTGAAACAAGATCTCTTGTTGCGACTGAGGCTGTGTAATGACGGTACTCTGCTAATCCACTTGAAGCGCCGGTAACATAAAAATCCGAAAAATCATTTGAAACGGAGTCCATAATAAGTTGACCATTTGAATCAATAGATGAATTTTCCCCAACGAAGACAGTTGAAGATGGTGAAATATATAACAGACCCCCACTAGCTACTTTTAAATTTTGAGCATCTATTGAAAAAGTGAAAAGAGTAATTATAGCAGAAACTTTAAGTATTGATATTTTCATGAAATGTAGTTTTAGAGTTAACGGATTTAGATATTATTGATATTAGGTAAATAATGCATGAGAAAAATAACATTATAAAAAAATGTTTTGTTATGTCGAGGGCACTTAAGTATACCGCCATAAAAGTGATTAAAATAGTATAGGCAACAATAAAAAGTGTGCATGTAAAATGAGAAAAATTCAATCTTGCTAGGTGATGATGTAAGTGATTCCTATCTGGCTTAAATGGACTATGACCTTTAAACATTCTAACAAAAAATACTCTTATAGTATCTAAAAGAGGAAAACTTATTAAAGCCAGAATAACAATAATTGAGTTTTTGGTAAAAAAGCTAGATTCATTAACAAAACTAGCATCGTTGGTAAGTGTGAGAACTGAGAAAACACCAAATGACACAACGACTCCTAAACTCATTGATCCATTGTCTCCTAAAAATAACTTCTTTTTGAAATTAAATATTAGAAAAGAGGCTAAAGCCCCGGAATAACACAACATCACTAGAGCTTGAACTAAAAGGTCATTAAAAAAAAAGAAAGTCCCAAAACTCAAAGTACTTATTAGACCGATTGAGGCAGACAAGCCATCGATTCCATCAATTAAATTAAATGAATTAACGAGTATTACAAAAACAAAAATCGAAAACACATAGCTATAAAAAGTTGTTAATTCATAAATTTCAAAAAGGCCTCCAAAATTACTAATACGAACTTCACAACTGACAATAATAAAAAAAGCAATGATAATTTGAAAAAGCACTTTCTCTGTGGGTTTTGCCTGTAAAATATCGTCTTTTAATCCAAAGAAAACCATTAAAGCAACCGCACTAAATAAACCAAAAATTAATTTAAAATTTAAATCTATTTCTAGTTGGTTGTATAAAAATAACATTGTCGTAACAAAGCTAAAAACAACTACAAAAAAGATACTTACACCTCCTAATATGGGGGTAGACTTTAAATGCGTTTTTCTAAAATTAGGATGATCTACTAACTGAAACCTATTTGCAAAGCGAATTGATTGGGGAATAAGCAACTGGGAAACAACAAAAGCTAGACTGATTACAAAAACGTACAAAAAGAGACTAGGAGTTGTCGTTTCTAGTTTGAAAATTGAATAATCAATTAGTGAAAGCAAAGGATTAAAATAATCTTTTAGCAGACTCCTAACAATAAAAATAATTATTTGGCTCATATAGGTTTTTAAAAATAGCAACTTTGCTAGATATTAAGTTTTTACGACTTAAAATGGTATTATAAAACGAGTTTTGGTTATTGGAATTAGTTCCTGGCCATTACAATTTCTACTCTTCTGTTTAGAGATCTACCTTCCCTGGTTGAATTAGTTACTAAAGGCATTGATTCTCCGAAAGCAGTAATAGTAAGGCTATTAGACGCTACTCCATTATTAATCAAGTAATCACGAACCGCGTTAACTCTGTTTTGGGATAAAGCCATATTAAGCTCTTCAGGACCATAACTATCGGCATGTCCGGAAATTTTAAATCTTGCTTGAGGATATTGCTTGACAAACTCAATAATTTTCGTTAATGTGGCATTAGAGTCTTGAGAAAAATCATAACCACCTACACTAAAATATATATGTTTTGAAAGCAAATCCATTAACTCATTAGCTTCAAACGGACATCCATTGTTAGAGTCAATTCCTGGGATAGATGGACAGGCGTCCGCTGCATCTACAATACCATCATTATCTTTATCTGGCAAAGGACATCCATTGTTTGATGGCAATCCCACTATTTTTGGACAAGCATCAGCTGAATCAAATACAGAATCTCCGTCCGTATCCATATCGACTTCTATTTCTTTTAAAGGACATCCATAATCTGTTCCATATACATCTGGGCAGTTGTCAATAGAATCTGTTACACCATCTCCATCACGATCAAGATTCTCTTCTGGACACCCATTATTAAGAGGTGACCCACTCACATTTGGACAGTCATCAAGTTTATTTTTGACACCATCATTGTCAAAGTCATTATCTATAAATCGATATGTTAGAGATGCCGAATATTGAAAATGATTTGTGTTATATCTATTCTCCGAATGATTCGAAGCCCACTTAGCCGTACCTGATAGGTTTAAACCAAAATTATCCGTGAACCAGAAATTAGATCCTAAACCGCCGTTAAAACTTACGTTAGACTTGTCAACAATAAAACCTCCGAGACCAGCATGGAGGTAAAGCTCTAACCAATCAACTCGTTTAATCCAACTCAAATCTTCACTGAAATAGTATTTGAAATCTAAATCAATCGCTGTGTATTCAAAATCTTCAGAAATAATTTCTGAATCTATATTTCCTTTGTCTTTTTTCCATTTATTTGTACTAAGCACAGCAGCAAGACTAAACCTTCTACTAAACCTATATTCAAGTTCAGCATTAAAATTGTTGGAAAACGCCATTTCATCAAAGTCACTTATAAAATTAAATGGATTTCTCTCTCCGGAGCTATCAACTAAATTCGCGCCGAACTTTAATATTAATGTGTTGTAATTAGAGATAGAATCATTTGAGGAGTCTTGGGATTGAGCATGGCTAAATGAAAGCGCTGCTAAAAAAAATAAAAGTAGGGTAAGTTTTTTCATGTTATAAAGTGGGGTTTATTACATTGATTGCCACTTGTCAAGAGTGACCAGAATCAAATTAATACACAAATAAAAGCTGGAAAGACCCAAGTTACAAGTGCTCTGTAATAAACGGTTATATTGAGTAACTAACGGGTGCTTTAGGCGAACAAAGGGCTTAATACAACATTATACTTAGGTTGTAATAGCTACTTGAAGTAATTGTTTTTGTCTGCTCAGTTAATAACCTTATATTTACAGTGATTAACTTTACTTAAATTAAAAGATTTTAGGGGAAAAAGAGCGTTAAAAATCAAGATTAAAGTTATTGTAATTAAGTATAAATTTTTAAATCCAATAAATTGATTTACAGAGCTTTAATTGTTATTTTTTTACCTATACTATTAATTTCCACATTGAAAGCTCAAAACATTAGAGTTAATGAGGTTTCCTCTTCCAATTCTATTTATTATGACGAGGATGGAGACACTCCAGACTGGATAGAACTACATAATTCTGGAACTCAAACAGTGTCTTTAAATAACTGGGCATTATCAGATAATATTTTGGAGCTTACAAAGTGGAGTTTTCCCAACATGTTATTGGCACCAAACCAATACTTGCTGCTCTGGGCATCTTCCAAGGACAGAGCTAACATAACATACGCCACAACTCTAGTAAATCAAGGCGATACTTTCAGGTATTTAGTACCATCTTCTGAACCAAGCTCCAATTGGAAAAATATAGATTTTAACGACTCTAGCTGGGCACAGGGGACTTCTGGGTTTGGGTATGATGATGGAGATGACGCAACAGTAATTCCAAACGGAACCCTCTCAATTTACTTGCGAATTTCTTTTGAAATGTCGGAGCTTGAAAGTTTAAGTTCTCTTATTCTTGACATGGATTATGATGACGCTTTTGTGGCATACATTAACGGAAATGAAGTCGCTAGGGCAAATATTAACGGAACACCTCCAGCATATAATTCTGGCACGCTTCAGGATCATGAGGCGTTGATGTATAGTGGTGGGACCCCAGATCGTTTTGTAATAACAAACCCAAATAGTATCTTAATTGAGGGAGAAAATATTTTAACTATTCAGGGCCACAACATTAGTAATACCTCCTCAGACTTTACTATAATTCCATTTTTATCGGCCGTTTTCACAACCCCTAATGATTTAGGTGTTATTCCCCCTGAAATATTAGGACTAAACTCTAATAATCTTCATACTAACTTTAAAATATCTTCCAACTCAGAAACACTCACATTGAGTAATGCTGAGGGGACTGTAGTGGACCAAATAATCGTTGAGAACTTGCCTCCAGACACGTCTTATGGGGTTTCTGTTACCACTAATGATTTGGTAACCTACATTGAAACAACACCCGGATACCTAAACTCTAACAATTATTTTTTAGGGGCCGTTTCTTCATCTGTTATATTTTCAAACAATGGTGGTTTTTTAAGCGAACCTATTAGCTTATCTCTTTCTGGAAACTTAAGCGGACAATCCATTCGATATACAACAGACGCCACAGTACCTACGACTTCAGATCAATTATACTCTGGTCCTATTCAAATAAGTAACAATATGACCGTTAGGGCTCGGATTTTTCAAGCCAACTTTTTACCATCCCCTTCCATAAGTAAATCTTTTATGTTTGATGAAATCCCAGAGCTAGATACTGTTTTTCTGACAACAGATCCTGAAAATTTATTTGACGAAGAAACCGGCATATATGTCTATGGGGAAGACGGTAGTTATAACACTTGGGAACCTTATTTTGGGGCTAACTTTTGGGAAGACTGGGAACGTCCTGTACATATATCCTTTTATGAAAGCGACAGCAATGAAATTGAATCAGAATTTGATGGTGGTTTAAAGATTTTTGGGGGCTGGAGTCGTGGACAAAACCAACAACGGTCATTGGCTTTATTTGCGCGTGGTCAATATGGGTATTCTAAATTTGAAGAGTCTTTTTTTGACAACCTTAGCTATGATAATTTTCAGTCTTTGGTTTTGCGAAACTCCGGACAAGACTGGGCGCGATCTTCAATTAAAGACATTACACTAACAAGTCTCATGCGTGGGTCTGGATTAGACTTTCAAGAACACAACTCTGTAGCAACGTATATTAATGGAGATTATTGGGGAATGTATAACATGCGTGAAAAAAACAACGAACATATGTTAGCCTCAAAGCATAATATTAATGCAGATGACATTACAATTCTAACTAACAATGCTGAGGTTTTAGAGGGAGATAATAGCGACTACAACACACTCATGGGCTATGTAGGGGCTGTGGATCTAAGCATCGATGCAAATTTTGAATATGTTAGTGACCGAATTGACTTAACTAACTACGCATTGTATCAGGCTGCTAATATTTACTACAACAATACAGATTGGCCAGGCAATAACATTAAGTACTGGAACCACCCTAATGGGAAATGGCGTTGGATTATGTACGATACGGACTTTGGATTTGGACCCTGGTGGAGCTTGGGTAATTACTGGGAAGATACGCTAAGCTTTGCCTTAGAGGCTAGTGGAACTGGCTGGCCAAACCCTTCATGGTCAACTTTACTGTTTAGAAAGCTTACAATGAACATAGGGTTTAGAAACCAGTTTATTAATCGCTATGCGGATGAACTAAATACACGTTTTTTAGCCGACAATGTAAAATCACATATTGAAACACTCTATCAAAAAATAGCTTCCGAGGTTCCGTTCCATTACGAACGCTGGGGTAAAGACCCAAACGCGGCCGTTTTTTATCGAGATCAAATGAAAGATTTTGCAGACGAAAGGCCTAATTATGCTAAAGAACATATCAAATCTAAATTTGACCTACCAAATTATCATGCAATAACGATCATTAACTACGATACATCAGAAGGATTTGTGAAAGTCAATAATAATTTAAAAATACAAAACGCCTCTTGGAATGGTGATTATTTTGAAAGCGTTCCAATCCAACTCGAAGCGATCCCTGAGGCTGGATATGAGTTTTCTCATTGGGAAGGCGGCTCTACTTCAACTGATGCAATCATAAGTATAAACTTAACAAGTGCTGCTTATGTAATCCCTTACTTTTCTCCTCATGAAACTCATGAACTAATTGTTATCAACGAGATTAATTACAATTCAGTAGCTAATTTTAATTCCGATGATTGGATCGAATTATATAACCCAAACCCCTATGAAGTAGACCTTTCTTTATGGCTGTTAAAAGATAACGACGACACGCATGTATATATAATTCCTGAAGGGACTATCATACAAGGTGAGGGGTTTCTTGTGGCCGTTAAAGATGCTGCCGATTACAATGCTATGTATCCGGAAGCTGTAAATTATATCGGAGACTTAGGCTTTGGTCTGGGATCAAGTGGAGATAGTGTTCGACTATTTGACGCTGAAAGTATTCTTCAAGACCAAGTGACTTACACCTCGGATAACCCGTGGCCAAGTTGTGCAAACGATACAGGATACACCCTCGAATTAAATACACCAGATTTAGATAATAGTCTTCATCAAAACTGGGATTGTATCAATTTTAATGGAAGTCCAAATGCGCCTAATGTTGAAGCTTTAAACACACCCACTACAAACAAGTTAAGTCCTGTTATTTTTCCTAACCCTACACAGTCAGTCCTAAACATAATTGGAAACACCCCTTTATTTGAAGTGACTGTTTATAACGTTTCTGGTCAAAAATTAATACAGGCAAAAGGGGTGAGTCAAGTAGAGGTGGCTTCACTCACAGCAGGTATTTATTTCATTAAAATTAATGAAATAAATTCTGAAGTCACTCTCAAGTTCATAAAACAGTAAATGTCGTGAAGTGATAATAATGACTCAAATATTTCAGAAATAATACAGACTCTATATATTAGAGTCAACAACTATTTATAAACTAAAGGCTTAACAAAATCCTATTTTGAATTTTAAAAAAACCAAACTTTTAATTTGCTGTGTTTTAGCTCTCAACTCTAGCCTAGCTTCAAGTGCTGATGAGCTAGACCAACTTATCGAAAAGCTGGATAGTGTAATGCAGGCTCGCGGAACTTATGAGGGAAGTATAGAAATTCAATTGAGTAATTTAAAAAACTTACTAAGAGAGCAAAGTACTTCAATAGAAAATAAATATTTTATAACAAATAAAATTATTGAGATCTACGAGTACTACAGCTTTGAAGAAGCGCTCAATTATATTGAACAAAACCTAAAGCATGCTCAAGAACTTGATAATAATTACTTTATTGAAGAGTGTAAACTAAAACTTTCGAAACTACTGATATCATCGGGTCGATACAAAGAGTCTATAGATTTGTTAAGTGAAATCAATAAAAATTCTTTAAACCCAAAACTATTAAGTAATTATTATTCTGACTTTACGGAAGCATACTCAAGGTTGAGCTTTTATACTCCAGTAAAAGAAAGTCGAAAGAATTATCTAGAGCTGTATGGAATATATCGCGATTCATTAGTGAAAACATTGCCAAAGAGTTCGGAAGAATTTTTGAGGTTTGTAGAAAAAAAACAACGCGATGATGGGTACTTGACAGAAGCTATAAAAACAAATGACAAACGCTTGGCTAAAGTGGAATCAGATTCAAGATTATTTGCACTCATTGCATTTGAAAGGTCTATTTCTTACAAGCTACTAGGAAATATAGAGCAAGAGAAAAAATACCTAATACTATCTGCAATAGCGGATATTAAGAATGCTGTTAAAGACAATGCATCAATGACCGAATTGGCTACAATACTGTTTACAGAAAGGGACCTTGAACGTGCATATAAATTCATTAACTTTTCTTTTGAAGATGCAGAGACTTACAATTCACCTCTTAGATTTGTTAATATCTCAAACATATTACCGGTCATCACAAAGGCATACGAAAGCAGTACAAATGTTCAAAAATCTAAGCTTAAAAATCTTTTGATATATATTAGCGTACTTGCCGCTTTTTTGATGGGACTTGTCTTTTTTGTGTATAACCAAAACAAGAAGCTTTCATTGACAAGAAATAATTTGAAACTTGCAAACGATGAACTACAAAACTTAAACCTTCAGTTAAGTCAATCCAACGACAACTTAAACGCCCTTTACGATGAGCTGAGTAAGTCTGACAAAGTAAAGGTTAATTCACTTGGCGTATTTTTGAATTTATACTCTGATTACATTAACAAGTTAGAGCTATACAGAAAAATGGTCAGAAAACACTTAGTAACTAATAAAATCAATGACTTAATTAACTTGACTAAATCTAATGAGATTATTAATAGTGAAATCAAGTTGTTTAATAAAAACTTTGATGAAGCCTTTTTGCACATATACCCAGACTTTGTAGATAAGTTAAACAAACTTCTTAAGGAAAACTCTAAAGTAAAATACAACTTAAACTCAAAAGAGCTAAGTACTGAAATTAGAATTTTCGCTCTAATAAGGCTTGGAATTACAAGTAGTTCTCAAATTTCAAAGATCTTACGCTACTCTGTAAACACAATCTACAACTACAGAGTTAAGGTTAAAAATGATGCTATTGACAGGGAGAATTTCGAAACTGACATCTCCAGTATTGTTTAAAACTCTAGAGTAATCTAATCGAATCCTTAATAAAATATAGATTTTTAATTCTATACAATCACTGTTATTAATCTACTTTTTATTTTTTACAAAATACTGATATTGAATGTTTTAACTGAAAAATACGTAAAAAAATCCACTACAATTCTATATTAATTTTTTTACATAGCTAATTTACTTGATATTTGTGTTGAATTCGTAAATCAGTTGCATGATTTTTGAGAAATCCTAAACGAAAACGTTACAGAATTGTACGATGTACTGAATTCCATAAAAAATGAAACAAAATGAAACAAAAACTACTTCTACTATCTTTATTGATTTCAGGTCTATTGATTGGACAAGAAATTCACATTGATTTTGACAACAACAACCCAGGGGTTGTTTTAAACAGTTGGAACGGGTCTTCTACATTTGCTAAAATCGCGAACCCTGACGTTTCCGCTGAAAACGCTTCCCCTTTCGTTGGTCAATTCACAGCAGGTTCAGACAACGGAATAGGAATTGGAATTATTAATCCAGAAACAGTATTCACCACTCCTTTTGATCTTACATCACTATCTTACTTTAAAATGAAAGTTTGGTCAAATGAAGAAATCGTAGTTACATTTCATATTGAAAATGCTCCTGATTGGGGAAATAATATAGAAAGGACGGCGGCTATTAGTAGTAATCAATTAAATCAATGGATTGAGTTAACTTTCGATTTTTCTGGAGAAAGCAACATATTCATGAACAACATAGTAATCAAAATTGATGGAGATACTACCGTTGAAGGAGATACCTATTATTTTGATGATATTGTAGGACCACCATTGTATGAGTCTGCTGCTTACCAATACAGCCCAGAAAATAATGACACAGCTGTGTCGGTTGGCTCAAATATGACCATCACAACAAATGACACGTTTACTGCAGGTCAGGGTGCTACCATTAGTAATGTGAACAGCGTAGTAGCTTTACGTCAAGGCGATATAAATGGACCTGACGTTCCTTTTACTGCTTCAATTAATGAGTCTAATAACGCAATTACAATTGACCCTACCAATAATTTAGGGTTCACGACTGCATACTGGTTTGGCGTTATTGATAACCAAATATACCATGCCAATGGAAGTCCTGTTAACGGAGTAAATGCGACATTTACAACAAAAGATCCTGTGGCAGGGGACATCAATGAGATGCTATTTGATTTTGATACTGTCAATACAGAACTTGACTTTGTAAGCTGGTCGGGAACTGGATTTGCAAAGATCTCAAATCCGGATGCCACAGGGATTAATCCCTCTGCAAACGTTGGTCAATACACCCATGCTGGAAATGATTCAGGTCTGGAAAATGACTTGATTAATGGCGCCACTCCTTTAGAAGCTTTGGACTTCTCAGAAACACCTTTTATTAAAGTGAAAGTTTGGGTAGAAAAGCCTGTAGAGGTAATGGTAAGGATTCAAAACTTTCCAAACTATGGCCAAGGCTTTGATCAAACTATTTCCGTAACTGAAACAAACCAATGGGTGCAGTTAATTTTTAACTTTGGCTCTGTTACTGCTACCAACTATGATCGTGCGCAAATTTATTTTGACAGAGGTTTGACTGGAGGTTCAGTTGCTGGAGATGTTTATTATTTTGATGATTACGAGAAAAGCAACGTAGCGCCACAAGCTGAACTAACAATGAGCCCCGAAGAAGGAGCTTCTGGTGTGTCATTAGCATCTGGAATGTCCATAACCTCTAACTTAGCATTTCAAAACTTAGATGGTTCAACCATTACTAACATTAGCTCTTTAGTAGAGTTAAGAGAAAATAATGCCAGTGGTACAATCATACCCTCAATAATATCTATTTCGGACAGTAATTCACAAATAAATATTATGCCATCATCGCTTTTAAATCCAAACACAACGTACTGGTACGGCGTCTTGGAAAATACGATTCAGTTCGAGAACGGAGAAGCCCTAACAGCTGCAACTGCTAGCTTTACTACAACAGCAGAGGCTATCGAAATGGTTATTTATGAAGACTTTGATGACATCTCTTTAAGTACTGTTTCGGAAACCATGGGAGATCCTGCTGGATCCTATGTGCTAGCTATTGATCCTGTTGATAACTCCAATGCTGTGCAGCAGTGGGATAAAGGGAATTCTTGGGGAGGATGGGAACGAGTACACCTAGAAATGAGTTACCCTTTTGACATGGGACAACATGATTTGTTTTCGGTACGTGTATACTCGACTGTTCAAACACAAATGATGCTAAAGTTAGCGGATGCTAAAGATGATGGAGATCAAAATGGATTCATTGAAGTAAGACAAGATATTGTGTTAACCAACCAATGGCAAACCTTATATTTTGACATGTCAGACATTGCAGATGGTGTAAGCTTTAGCCATTTATTTATCTTTATAGGACCTGGGGATTCTAGTGTTACTGGCACCTTTTATATAGATAATATTGAAGGACCACAGCTGCAAAATACTGCCGGGCTAGAAGATTTAAATACTACTAGCTTTAGCATGTATCCAAACCCAAGTTATGATATTGTGTTTTTCAAAAACCTAAACGGAGCTACTGACATTAAAGTCTATGACTTAAATATGAGATTAGTAAAATCTGAATCAATTATAGCGAATCAAATTTCCATTAAAGGCTTAGAAACTGGACTTTACTTTATGGAAGTAAATGGACAGGTTAAAAGGTTGATTAAAAAATAAACTAACACTTTTAAATTTTTGTTACAATAAGCTCTTAACAAAGAGCTTATTGTTTATTAAGATATTAAATCACAAAAATGATGCTGATTAAAAAAAAATCACTTGGTACATTATCTTTAGCTTTTGCACTACTCATATCACTGTGCTCCTTTGGGCAGTCTATGATTGTAAAGGGTAAGGTAGTCGATGAAAAAGGCATCCCTTTAATAGGGGTCACAATTATAGAATTAGGGGTTAACAATGGAGCTGCTACAGATTTTGATGGGAACTACGTTCTAAATGTTCAGTCAGAATCGGCGAGTTTAGTTGTTTCTTATGTTGGATATCAAACGCAAACTGTTGAAGTTTCCGGAAAGTCAACGGTTAATGTAATTATGGCCGAAGATCTTGAATCACTCGAAGAAGTACAAGTCGTTGCTTTTTCTAAACAGAAAAAAAATAGTGTCATTGGATCCATTTCAACCGTAAAGGCATCTGATTTAAAAATACCATCGTCAAACTTAACGACTGCTTTCGCAGGTAAAATCGCAGGACTTATTTCATACCAACGCTCTGGAGAACCTGGGGCAGATAATGCTGAGTTTTTTATTCGTGGTGTGACTACTTTTGGTTACAAAAACAATCCTTTGATTTTGCTCGATGGATTGGAAATCACCACCTCTGATCTTGCACGTTTAGAACCTGATAACATTGCTACTTTTTCTATTATGAAAGATGCAACAGCCACATCGTTGTATGGGGCTCGTGGTGCTAACGGAGTGATCTTAGTCACTACAAAGGAAGGTAAAAAAGGGAAAGCACGTGTGTCTTTTAGATATGAAAACTCCTTTTCTGCACCATCCCAAACACCGGAGTTTTTAGGAGCAGTTGACTATATGAGAATGTACAATCAAGCACAGAGAATGCGCGATCAATCTGCACTATTAAAATATTCCATACAACAAATTACTGGCACAGAGCAAGGACTCAATCCAGAGTTATACCCGGATGTAGACTGGCATAATGAGTTATTTAAAGACTACACACTTAATAAAAAACTAAACCTAAACGTTTCAGGGGGTGGAGAAGTTGCACAATACTATTTGTCTGTATCACACTCTAACGAAACTGGTTTGTTAAAGGTAGATCCACTTAACAACTTTAACAATAATATTGATATAAAACGCTCCAATTTACGAGCAAACATCAATGTAAATCTAAGTAAGACCACCAAAGTAGCTGTAAAATATTACTCTTTATTTGAGCGTTACAACGGTCCAACCGTTAGCGCTACAGATATTTTTGGGATGGTAGCACAGGCAAATCCAGCAAACTTTCCAAAAACATTTACTCCGGATGAAAACACACTAGATTTTAACCATACACTATTTGGCAACAAAGGAAATGGTGGCTATCCAAATCCATATGCTGAGATGGTTAAAGGGTTTAGAGATCGATTTGCAAACACAACACTGGCACAGTTTGAACTAAAGCAAGACCTGTCTTTTATCACAGAAGGATTGAAAATTAGAGGAATGGCTTCGGTAAGAACCTACTCGGAAAATGAAAACTCTAGAAGCTTCACCCCTTTCTTTTACGGAATTGGACAATTAGAAACGGATTTAGGAACTTCTAATTATTTGTATCAAATTCAAGAAGGAACAGAGTTTTTAAATAACCCTTCCGTTTCTAATTATGGAAATAGTAATTTTTACTATCAACTAGTAACTGAATACAACCGTACTTTTAATGAAAAACACGAAATTGGTGGCCTTTTAGTTGCCAATGCATCTGAAGCCTTAAACACTATTGGTGGCGGGACTGCCTTTACTACTTTACCTTCAAGAAATATGGGGGTGTCTGGAAGAACTTCTTATAATTATGACAGTCGATTTTTTGCAGAGTTTAACTTTGGTTATAATGGATCTGAAAAATTTGCTAAAGAGAATCGCTTCGGGTTTTTCCCTTCTGCTGGGTTTGGTTGGATTGTTTCCAATGAAGCTTTTTTTGAAAAAAACTTACCTTCAGTTAACTTATTTAAATTGCGATATACGTACGGTCTGGTGGGGAATGATGGCATATCATCCGCAGATGATCGCTTCTTCTATCTATCAGAAGTAAATCTGAACAATGGAGGCACTGGTTACAACTGGGGCATCAACTACAACAACTACTACAATGGGTATAATGTTGATCGATACGACAATGCAAGTGTAACTTGGGAAGTTGCCGAAAAGGCAAATTACGGCTTAGAGTTAGGCTTGTTTAATAAAATCACGCTCTTAGCTGAATACTTTGAGGAGCATAGAAAAAACATTTACATGGAGCGTCAGTACATTCCTGAAACAATGGGACTCACAACGTCTATTAATAGTAATGTTGGTGAGGTAAAAGCCAAAGGAGTCGACATTTCTCTTGATTACAACCATGCGTTTTCGGGTGATTTTTATATCACTGCCAGAGGAAACTTTACATATAGCACCAATGAAATCCTGGTCAATGGTGAACCCGAATACCAAAACCAAAACCTGAGTAGAATTGGACAGCCTATCAACCAACAGTGGGGGTATATTGCCGAGCGCTTATTTATTGATGAAGAAGACATTGCTAACTCACCTGAACAATTTAACGGCTTTGGCTCTACAAACACTTATTTACCTGGAGATATTAAATATAAAGACGTTAATGAAGATGGAGTAATTAATCAACTTGATCAAGCCCCAATTGGGAAGCCTTACGTGCCAGAAATTGTTTATGGATTTGGATTCTCAGCCGTTTATAAAGCCTTCGATTTTTCGGTGTTTATGCAAGGTGCTGCCCGAACGTCTTTCTTAATAGAGCCTTCAAATATTTCTCCGTTTGTAAACGAACGAAATGCCTTAAATATTATAGCAAACAACTACTGGTCTGAAAACAATCCAGACCCCAATGCTTTTTGGCCACGCTTATCTGTTAGCCCTGTAGAAAACAACGAAAAGCCGTCTACTTGGTGGCTAAGAGATGGTGACTTTTTAAGACTCAAAAGTATCGAGTTTGGATATACGTTCCCGGAAACAGAGACAGGGTTTTTCTCTAATTTAAATGCACGGGTTTATTGCACAGGATTAAACTTGTTAAATTTTGCTAAATTTGATTTATGGGATCCTGAAATGGCTGGAAACGGTCTTGGATACCCGCCCCAAAGAGTTTTTAACTTAGGAGTTCAATTAAAATTTTAAAACCAAAAAGAAAATGATTTTAAAAAACAATATTTTTTATATCTCCTTAGTAGGATTTCTAGCTCTCACAAGTTGTGAAGACTATTTAGACATTGTGCCTGATGGGACACAAGAACTAAGCTTGCTTTTTAACAGAAAAGAAACGGCATACAATGCCCTTGCGAATTGCTACAGTTATTTACCTAAAAATGATGGGGTTTATTCTACTTATGTTTTGGCAAGTGATGAATTAACTACGCCAGTAGACAAAGAGACGAATGCCATCAAAATGATGAAGGGTCAACTTAATAATTCTAGTAGCCTAAATGATGGCAAGCCCATTATGAGTTTTTGGTCTGGTTATTCTGCAAGTGGGTCTTCACAAGGCTCATTATGGGAAGCTATTCGTAGCTGTAACACCCTCATAGAAAACATAGACCTTGTTGTTGATATGACACAAGAAGAAAAAAATGAATGGAAAGCTGAGGCCAAATTTCTGAAAGCAAATTTTCACTTTATCCTACTTACCTATTACGGTCCTATTCCTGTAATTGACACCAATTTACCTATTTCAGCCTCGGATGAAGCTGTGCGTGTAGAGCGTCAAACGGTTGACTATTGTGTGAATTATATAGTATCTACTATTAATGAGTCTATTCCAAACTTGCCCGAGCGCGTGCTGGGAAGTAATGACATAGGCCGTGTAGATCAAGTGATTGCGAAGGCAATAAAATCACGAGTACTTTTGTACGCTGCAAGCCCATTATTTAACGGAAATAGTGGTTTTTACTCCGGTTTTGTTAACGAAGAAGGGACTCCTTTTTTCAATCAGACCGAAGATATAGCGAAATGGCAATTAGCTGCAAATGCTGCTAATGAAGCTATTGAAGCAGCGATAGCTCAAGGCGTATCTATGTACTACTACAATGGAGATGTACCATTATACGATAATCAAAATTGGCAGTATGAATTTATTCGAGACCAATATGATAACCGCTATGCAATTACCGACCCGTGGAATTCTGAATTAATTTGGGGCAGTTCTAATCCAGTAACTGGTGGTAACTGGTGGCAACTTCAAGCATCCGCACTTATGAAAGATCCAAGTTCTAGCTCGGTGGAGGCCGCGTGGCAATGGGTCGCTCCAACCTTAAGAATGGCAGAATTGTATTACACTAAAAATGGACTGCCTATTAGTGAAGATTTAAGTTTTGACTACGCAAACAGGTTTTCGGTCGAAAACGTTGCATTTAACCAACGATTTTATGCGCAATACGGAAACAGAACGGCTAAACTAAATTTAAATAGAGAACCCAGATTTTATTCATCCTTAGGATTTGACCGAGGGATTATGCGCTCATGGGGTGGACTATGGCAACTAAAAATGCGTTATGACGAAACCCACGGTCGATTTGGATTTACTAGTGATTATTTAACTTCTGGTTATTCGTTAAAAAAAATAATTCATCCGGACTCTGAAGGGGATGCCTATAACAAAATTGTTCCCTACCCATGGCCAATTATAAGACTATCTGAACTGTATTTAAATTATGCGGAGGCCTTAAACGAAGCAAATGGGCCAAGTCAGCAGGTCTATGATGCTTTAAACATGGTACGAGACCGGGCTGGGATTCCAACAATTGAAGAGGCTTGGAGTGATGCAACTATAGCTGCCAACGCAGGGAAGCACACAAACCCAGAAGGCTTAAGGGAAATTATTCAACAAGAACGCATGATTGAACTTGCGTTTGAAGGACATCGATATAACGATCTTAGGCGTTGGAAAATTGCAGAACAATACCTATCCACTCCTCTAAGAGGTTGGTCTGTTAACGAATCTTCGGAAGCTAATTTTTACTCTATAAGAGATATTGGGATTCGTTCCTTTTCAACGCCTCGTGATTATTTTCACCCAATTAGTTTTGATGAATTATCTATTAACCCTAACCTAGTCCAAAACCCAGGTTGGTAACCATATAAAAAAGATTTAAATGAAAAAGACTTTTATTTTATTTTCAACTTTAGTGTTCACATTAGTGTCATTAATTATGTCTTGTTCAAAAACAGATGACGGAGACACTACACCTCCAAGTCCGCTAACCGTAACTTCAACAACTCCGACAAATGGTGGGGGAATAATTTCTTATGAGCTGCCTTCAGACTCAGACATCTTATATGTAACTGCTGTTTACACCAACTCCAATGGAGAAGAAATAAGTCGTGTTTCTAGTAAATACAATACTGATATTGAAGTTTCTGGGCTTAATCAAACGACTTCAATTACAATACAACTTTTTGTTGTAGATGAAAGCTATAACAGGTCTATCCCTGTTGAAGTTGAGTTCACGCCACTTCCGTCGTTTATTTACCTAGTTCAAGAAAGTATTGAAATTGTTCCAGATTTAGGAGGTGTAAAGATTTCATGGGATAATATTGAATCTAAAACCGTTTTTGTGTTCTTGCATATAATGAACGCTGGAGTGGAAGAAGTAAGAATTTTATCTTCAAATAATAGTGAGGAAACACGTTTTGTGCGTGGATTAGAATCTGTTGAAATGACCTTTTCAACACGAATTGAAGACTTTGAAGGAAATACCACCACACTTGAAGAAAAAGGGAACGTTACCCCTCTGTTTGAACAAGAAATCGATAAGTCAAGCTGGAGCTTGATTGGTAATTTATCTGTGGATGGAAATGCATGGGAAGGAGAAATGACCAATTTCTGGGATAACGTGGTAGATACCTCGGCAGCAAGCAATGATGATAGCTATTTTATAATCTGGAGAGACCAAAATGGGGGAAGCCTAAATTGGCCGCTAGATATTGTGGTTGACATGAATAAAAATATTAAAATTCATCGTTTCACCCTGTGGCAACGCGCTTATTGGTATGGTGGACCTGATGGCCTTCCTTATTATTTCCAAGAAGAAAATATAAAAGCATTTGATCTTTACTCTAGTAATGATGCCCAAGAGTGGACCTTTCTTGGAGCTTATGACATTGGAGATCCAAGAGATGGAGAAGGCAATATTCCAAACGCTAGTTTAGAGGCAGCAGCTTCTGGACATGACTTTGAGCTAGAAGGTGTTTCGGAAGCTTTTAGATATTTAAAAATCTCAATCACATCCAATTTTGGAAGTGAAACCTATGTGCACGGCTCTGAGATTACTCTTTTTGGACTTGATAATCTATAGTGTAAATGAAAAGATTAATATTAATTTTATCTATACTTAGTTCTGTCGGTTTGTTAGCCGCTCAAAATATTCGTGCACTAGGCACTACTATAGTCGATGAAAACCAAGAGGAGGTTTTACTTCGCGGCGTCGGCTTAGGAGGATGGATGCTGCAAGAAGGCTACATGATGAATTCTAATGGAGCTGCAGATACACAACATGAGTTTAAAGAAAAATTAATCCTATTGGTTGGAGCTGATAACACCGGTCAATTTTACCAAAACTGGCTTGATAATTTCGTAACAGAAGCAGATATAAATGCTATTGCCAGTTGGGGATTTAACTCGGTTAGGGTAGCGCTTCATTATAACCTATTAACCCTACCGATTGAAGAGGAGCCTGTTGCAGGTGAAAACACATGGATAGAAGAGGGGTTTGAAAGAATAGACGAATTAATGAGCTGGTGTGCAGCCAATAATATATATCTTATTTTAGATTTACATGCAGCGCCTGGCGGTCAAGGCTCTGATGCGGCTATTTCTGACTATGACATAGACAAACCTTCTCTTTGGGAAAGTGAGCTAAATAGAAACAAAACAGTAGCCCTTTGGGGTCAATTAGCGAATCGATACAAAAACGAACCTTGGATGGGTGGGTACGGATTATTGAATGAAGTTAATTGGTGGCCTTTAGATGGATCTGTGTTAAGGGCCTTTTTTATAGAAGCAACACAAGCAATCCGCGCAGTAGATCAAAACCACATCATTTTTATTGGAGGTAATTCTTGGTCTAATGATTTTAATGGCTTAACACCGCCTTGGGACTCTAACTTAGTTTATGAATTTCATAAGTATTGGAGTTACAATGACACCGAGTCAATTCAATGGGTTTTGGATATGCAAAACCAACATAACATCCCCCTTTGGTGTGGGGAAACAGGCGAAAATTCAAATGTATGGTATAGAGATGCTATGAATTTGTATGAGACTAATAATATTGGATGGTCTTGTTGGCCGTACAAACGAATTGCTACTACGGTTGCTCCTTATTCGATCCCGTCAAACGCAAATTATGAGGCGATTATCAATTTTTGGAAAGGTGAGGGACCTGAACCTAGTTTAGCAGACGCTATGGCTGGTCTTAACCAATTAACAGATGATTTATTATTAGAAAACAATACCTTTTATAAAGATGTCGTTGACGCCTACATTAGACAACCTCAAGACAATACAGCTATCCCTTACTCGAATCATACAATTCCAGGTTTAGTACACCTGTCTGACTATGACTTAGGCACCAATGGTGTTGCTTATTATGACCAAGATGTCGCAAACTATTCGCTATCAACTGATGAATATGAAGCATGGAATAGAGGGTGGAGCTATCGGAATGATGGCGTAGACATTCAAGAAAATTCAGATATAAATAATAGTAACGGTCTTCACATATCGTTCGTAGAAAAAGATGAATGGGTTAATTACACCCTCGATGTTCAAGAGTCTGGGTTTTATAATATCGACTTAAGATATGCCACCCCACAATCTGGTGGACAGCTTAAGTACTTGATAAACGGCAATGATATATCTGAACAAATTACACTTTCAAATTCGGGAGGATGGACCTATTTCACTAACCATAGTACTAGTAACATTTATATAGAGGAAGGTGTTCAGACGTTTAAGGTATTGGTATTGGGAACCACTAGCTTCAATATGAGTAGTCTTAACTTTTCTATATCTAACGATCCAACACCTGCTATGCAAGCTATGAGTGCCGTTACAGTTTCAGATGAACGCTCTGTACATCTCGCATTAAACCACCCTTTAAATGCACAAACAATTGAAGTCTCAGACTTTGAGTTTTTGATAAATGGAAACGCTTCAAACATTGAGTCTATTCAAATCGACCCAACAAACAGCCTCGTGTTAGTTATTACATTATCTGATTATTTACACTACCAAGATGATCTCAAAATTAATCATGCCGGTGGTGTCATAAATTCTGTATACAATTCTTTATTAGGTACTTTAGTTAATTTTCCAGTACAAAACAACCTAGATGAACGGTTTTATATTCCAGGTTTAATTCAAGCTGAAAGCTACACAAGTCAATCAGGCCTTGCGACAGAAAACACATCCGATTCTGGAGGGGGTTTAAATATTGGATATACAGATGTAAACGATTATGCAGAATACCCTGTGTTTATTAGCCAATCTGGAATCTATGATTTAAACTTTAGAATTGCAGCTCAAAACCAAACTGGACGAATTGAACTTTCCCTTATTGAAAACGAAACAAGCGAAGTTGTAGGTTCATTTAATTTACCAACGACAGGTGGATGGCAATCCTGGGCCACTAATACCCATGAAATCAACTTAGAAGCTGGTGTATATACATTAAAACTTAGAGTCGCTCTGGCTGGCTTTAATTTAAATTGGATGGAGTTTTTATATTCGGATAATAATCTAAACACGAATACATTAGAAAATACCAATCCTTATATTTCATTATACCCAAACCCCTTCAATAATTCATTAACTTTAAAGACAACTCTTAACAATCATATTGATTCAATAGAATTATATGACATATCCGGGCGTATAGTTCTCACAAAAACTGAGATTAACGCAAGCTCAAAAATGCTTAATCTAGAGGGATTGACAAGCGGTTCTTACTTTGTAAAAATCACAACAAACAAAGGAACAATTACAAAAAAAATAATAAAATACTAACCAATATATAAACTTCTAAAATGAATTTTAGAGCATTACTATTTTTCGGAATTTTAAGCACAAGCTGTGCTAAGAATGAAAATAAATCAACCGTAATTTATTCAACAGATGACAAACTTGCTGTTGTATACACAACTGCTTCCAATACAACACAAAGGCTGGAGGTTACAGATACTAAGACATTTAAAAAGCTAAGCCAAGCTATGGAACATGAGGTGTCTGTTTTTGTAAATCCAAAAAAATCGTTTCAATCATTTATAGGTATTGGAGGAGCAATTACAGATGCATCCGCTGAAGTTTTCGCAAAACTACCTGAAGAAAAGCAGGAAGAAATTCTAAGTGCCTATTACGATCCTAATAAAGGAATTGGCTATTCGTTAATAAGAACGCCTATACACAGTGCCGATTTTAGTAGTGAAACATTTACTTATGTGTCTGATGAACTGAAGGCATTAACTAGTTTTTCTATTGACCACGATAAGAAATATCGAATTCCACTCATTAAAAGAGCCTTAAAAGCAGCAGGTGGTAGTTTATTAACCTATGCAAGCCCGTGGAGTCCTCCTGCTTTTATGAAGGACAGTAAAAACATGCTTAATGGTGGAAAACTCCTTCCAGAATATTATGAGTCTTGGGCGCTTTATTACACGAAATTCATAAAAGCTTATGAGGCAGAAGGGATGCCTATCTGGGGCATTACTATACAAAATGAGCCTATGGCCGTGCAACGCTGGGAATCTTGTATATATACAGCAGAAGAAGAGCGTGATTTCTTAAAAAATCACTTAGGACCAACAATGGAGCGCGAAGGCTTAGGCGATAAAAAAATTGTAGTATGGGATCACAATAGAGATTTAATTAGCAATCGCGCTAGTACTATTTTTGATGATCCAGAAGCAGCTAAATATGCTTGGGGTATTGGATTTCATTGGTACGAACGCTGGGCGGGCGGAAAATCAATGTTTGACAACTTAAAAAATGTAACAGAATCATATCCGGATAAAAAACTACTGTTTACTGAAGGATGTATTGAGGCATTTGATGCTGATAAATACCAATTTTGGCCAAATGCAGAACGTTATGGATCTTCTATGATTAATGATTTCAACAACGGAACTGTTGGCTGGACTGATTGGAACATTTTATTAGATCAAAATGGGGGACCAAACCATGTCGGTAATTTTTGTTTTGCACCCATTCATGCAGACGTAGATACCAAGGAAGTAGTCATGACTCCATCTTATTATTACATAGGTCATTTCTCTAAATTTATTAAACCAGGAGCGAAACGTATTAGCACTGTTTCAAGTAGAAGTCACCTGTTAAGCACCTCTTTTATGAACGAAGACAGAAGCATTGCAACAGTTGTGATGAATGAAACGGATCAAGGCATTAACTACAAAATGTATATTGGCATGAAAGGATTTGAACAGTATATTCCCGCTCATTCAATACAAACAATAGTATACTAATATTATTTAATCTGTAAACTTAGTTTAACCCTGGTGACCTCAATTACCAGGGTCTTTTTATTGCAAATAGGAAGTAGCAGTCCTGCTTTAAAAAAATTGCACAAATAACTATATTTTAGCCACTTATTATGATTTAACTTCATTTAATACAATTAAAGAATGAGGGGACACAATCCACTAGTGAAAAAAATATTTTATAGTACCTTTGGGTATAGACCCCTAAAGAAATAAAACCATTGAAAACAACTTGTATCATAAAACATATCGAAGACAATAGCTTGGTGTGGTTTGAACCAGAAAACCAATATGTTGTAATAGAGAAGATAACGGGCATTGTTTTAGAACAGGTTCATGAAAAAATTCCGATCCAATCGATCATAAAATACCTGGTAAAAGAACTGGACATCCCTTTAGAAAAGGCTAAGACCTTTGTGAGTGATGTTCAAGATTTTTACCGAAAGAGTACCCAGACATATCCAAAACAAGTAGATCTTAGTGAGAAAAAAATTAAACCACCAAATACGTTTGAACATATAAAGTACTATCATATTGACGACCTTGTTGTAAAGGTTGAGTATGCTTCAAATATAGAATTAGAATTGGTACATCTAAAATTTGCACATTTAGAGGCTACAAAAGAAACAAAGGAAACACATACTTTTAGAGTGTTTAGACACTCTAAAAAAATTTATTTGTTGGTAAATAATGATTTTATTGGCTCTTGGACTGCTAAAGACGTACACTACTTTCAAGGTAAGTTTTCAATGGAATTAGTTCAAGTACTCTATCAAAAAAAAGAAACTGAATGGCTTGGGGTCTTTCACGCATCAGCTGTTGGTAAAAACGGAAAATGCATGTTGTTTTTAGGCGATTCAGGAAACGGAAAGAGCACCTCCTTAGCACTACTTCAGGCGCATGGTTTTGAATGCATTGCCGACGATTTTGTGCCCGTTGATGCCCACAGCCAAGAGGTCTATAAGTTTCCTGCAGCCATTTCAATTAAGCGTAATAGTATTCCCGTTCTTTTGCCCTATTACCCAATATTAGAAATATCTGAAGAGTTTCATTTAAAACAACTGGATAAACATGTGCGATATCTTCCCCCAGTAAACGAGCTCTCACCCAACAAGATGCCTTGTGACGGCTTTGTGTTTATTAAATATGACGCTAAGGCTCCTTTTTCATGTACTCAAATATCTAGTGTTCGAGCCTTTGAAAAGATTGTGCCTGATTCTTGGTTATCCCCAATAGCGGCCAATGCAGCGACCTTCTTAAACTGGTTTAGTAAACAACGTTGTTATGAGTTAATTTATAATGACAATTCAGAAATGATCTCAGAAGTTCATAAATTATATTCCGATGAATTATAAAGAAACCTATTATTTTATAGCAAGAAGTCTTACGAGTTCAAATACAGAAAAAAACTTCAAATGGGTAGAGTCTCAAATAAAAGAAAAGACGGTAAACTGGGAGCATGTGGTGCAAGTGAGTACAGCTAACTATGTACTGCCCGCTTTATATAGTAATTTAAAAAAATGCAAGCTTTTACCTTTTCTTCCCTCTGATCTAGTAAAATATATGGGATATATAACCGAATTAAACAGAGAGCGAAACTTGGCTATTATAGAACAAGCCAAAGAACTAAATAGCTTTCTAAAAAGTCACTCTATACAGCCTGTGTTTATAAAAGGAACGGCCTCGATTGTTCAGGGATTGTATCACGACGTTGCCGAACGAATGGTAGGAGATATTGACTTCATAGTTCCTATTGAGCAGTACCAAGCTTCGTATGATCTTTTAAAAACACAGGGATATATAAGAGTTAATAAAACTAAATATGATCACCCAAATTATAATTACAAGCATCAACCTAGGCTGTGTCACTCTAGCAAAATTGCTGCAGTAGAAGTTCATAAAGAGCTGCTCGACAAAAAAAAATACAACCTTGAATTCAATTACAAAAAAATTTCAAAAAGCAGCTTTGAAACAGAAAACGGTTTTTTAGTAATGGGCTACAGAGACCAATTGGCATTAAGTATAATGGCAAATCAAATCAATGATTACGGTCAGTATTTTAAAAAAATTAGTTTGCGTAATGCCTATGATGTATTATTGTTTTCTCAAAAAACAGATGCTGTAAAAGCTTTAGAAGGCTATTCAAAACTATTTAATCCCCTTAATAATTGCATAAGCACTTGTAACATTATTTTTGGCAATCTCAGGCAATTAAGTCATACCCCAACAAGGGCCTCAAAAGCTTATTATAAGCAATTTGACCGACTAATGTCACACCCACTGTATAACAGACTACATTATAAGTTTGTTGGAGGATTTCTATGGCCAAGAGGATACTTAGTAACAATTTCAAAAGCTTTCTACAAAATGGACTATACAGTGCATTTATTAAAAAGGCTCACAGATCTCGAGTGGTTGAAAGGGAAACTAATTAAAAACTAGTTTAAAGACTCTTAAATAGAGTTCATTTCTAAAATAAAGGTTCAAATCCCTAAAAAATTGAATCAGTCTTCCTTGTATTATTAACTAGGTATCCTAAGTATACAGGGTTTAAACTTAAAAAATAAGATTCAACCAATAGACCCCCAATATAAACGAGTCCAATCAAAGGCACGGTCCCATTAGTAAACCTACTTGCGACAAAAACAATTACAAAATTAAAAAGGACAAGAAAAATATACGTAGAAGTCCAGTATTTAATTTTGCTTTTTTCTTTATTAGCATAGAGGTTAAATAATTTACTTCTAGAGTAGGTGAAAAACATTTTTAAAGTCACAACTATAGTCACAAAGGAAACTAAAAAATAAAGCAGTGCGAGATCTTTATAATTTGCGACAGTGTCGTAATCAATTAAAATAAATCCAAGGTTAGGAAGTAGTCTGTTTTTTACGACACTAAATCCAGAAATATTAAAAATATAAGTAACTAATAAAAGGCCTAAA